>Ga0194136_1000521_pt1 | contig 19721 bp, 8 predicted proteins | sample TARM_MetaG_T3A_1_FD_134023 | JGI IMG/M metagenome (GOLD analysis project Ga0194136, IMG submission 134023) | Freshwater microbial communities from Pennsylvania, USA, analyzing microbe dynamics in response to fracking - TARM_MetaG_T3A_14 (version 2) | ecosystem: Environmental > Aquatic >...
CCCCATTAAGTCAAAAAACCTTTTTGACAGGATTTAATGACGAAGAAATGCAAGATTATTATGATTTTGCCGTTAACAAACAAACTAGAGGACGTGCTGACTACGATCTAGAGCAATTAAAAAGAATAGCAAGAGCAAAAGGAGGGGGGAACGAACAAGGGATGCTTGCTATGGAAATGCAATATTATCAAGATGTAGCTAAAAAACAATTAGGTAGGGTTGATTTTACTAGTGGAATTAGAGGGATGAATGACGATGGCACCATGAGTAAAGAAGCTGGAGAAAAAGCTAAAAAAAGAAATAATTATAGAATTAGTGGATATACTGATCTTGTCAGAAACGCGAAAAATCCAGAAGCAAAAAAAATGCTTAGTCAAATGCTTATTGAAAAAATGCAATCAGATTTAAATAGTTCGGGGGAAAAGAATAAAAACATAGATAACAAAAAAATGTTGGTTTCAAAAATGGGAATTAACACTGATTCTATTTATACAATGGCAGATCAAGGTCTTTTGAATATAGAGCAAACAAGAAACTTATTGCAAGAAAATATAAGGGCGACTACTTCGGGGATGACTCCAAAACAAATTGCAAAATATAAGGGTCAAATGGAAGAAAGCATAGGGGCAAGGGGGATGGGAACAGATCTTGTTAGAGATACTTTAATGGAAGATTTCATGAGGCAAAATCAAAACAAAGGTACAGCGTTGCAATTAGGGTCTGGGTTGCATTCCTATATGATGGATAGAGGGTACAAAGACATTGATGCAAAAGTGTTCTATGAATATGCAAAAGAAAATAGAGGAGAGGTTGGTCGCAACTTTGGAGATTTTGATTTTTCTGCGGAAAGAAGGAAAAGAGATAGCAAAGCGGCTCAAAAGGCGAAGTCTGATGCTATTGCTATGAAAGAAGAGACAGAAAAAGAACAAGTTAGGTTACGAGAAGCTAAAGACAAAGTTGCCAAAGTAGCAGTTTCAGAAGATGGGGAAAGCTTTATAGACAAAGAAAAAAGAAGGCTTGCAAGACAAGTCGTGGATGCTACATCAGTAGCAGATTTGGTAGGCAATGTTGGAGAGAATCAAAATGCAAAACCTAAAGAAGAACAAGTTGTACTAATACAATTTACTGGAGATGCTGAAGATCTTTTCAGAGTAGTAACCCAAAATCAAAGACAAGCATAACTATGGCTGGTTTCCCTGAAATATTTTTGACGGATTGGTCTGACTGGTATCTTTTGCCTTCTACGGCATCTTCAGTCTCTTTTGAAGATGAAGAAAAGTATTTTATTGCTCCTCCTTATGCACCTATCCCCGACGAATTACTCCCAGCTTCTAGCCTATTCGTTTTTAGTGGAATTTTTCATTGTTCTTTTATCAATCCTTTTTATGATCCTACTCTTTTAAATAAAACAGTTTTATTTAACCAAGCAACAAGCACTGTTGTTTCGGGAGGATTTGTTGGTGCTTTAGGAGGATTAAATCTTGCGTTGTCCGCTTTAAACATCCCGTCTGGCCCTTTTGTTCAATACAAGTTGGGTCCTCGGAACAATTTGGGTTCTATTTTTATTAATTATGGTCCTATGTCAACGGGGTTTTGTTTAGGGGAAAGTTTAAAAGAACAATCTTATTTTCAAATATCCCAAGCTCATACTGGAATAGAAGATGTCTATCAAAATTCTTCTTTTAAAAGAGTTCTTTTACATTTTGGAGATGTCACTGGATATGAACGAATTAATGAACAAAGAGCGAAAATAACCATAGATTCTTCTTCAGTTAAAGACGAGGATGTTGATATTCCCAATGTATCTATTAGAGTTATATTCGCTTCTGGAGAGAATAGAGTTGGGAAAAGCGTTATCTTAGATGTGTTAGAATATGATGATTTTTTTAATTTTATTGTTCCCACAAGTGAGGATGCAGAACAAGAACCTAGAGCTGGAGATTTTTTTGAAATATCAACTCCAATATGCTTGGAAGACCCCTATTTGTTGTCAGGTATATGGTTGGGGCAAGAAAGCGAAAGGGGGGCTTTTCGTGAATACAATTTAGATTTGCCCCAAAGTGGCTTTGATTATCCTGTGACTACAGAAAACAGATTCTATGATAAAGGAGAATTTACAGGAGTGTATATCCTTTCTGATGGGAACAAGGAATATTCTTATGTTTCTAATGCAAGTTTTAGTGATCAAGAAATAGATGATGAGACAACATTAGAATGGTATTGGATTCCACTTCGTGGTGCTTCAAGCAATGATGAAGTTTTACAATACTACCCAAATGAAAATATTCGTTTTAAAACCAACAGATACTTTACTGTAGGAAAAGAACCCGAGGAAGAAAATCCCGAACAGACTTTAGAAGAAGAATTTGAAGCTAATAATCCCTTAAGGGAAATTAGAAAAATAGGAAATCGAGATATGGTTTCTAGGTATTTTAATTTAAGCCCATCTCCTTCAATTATTCGAGTAGAGATTTCTACAATGGGAAATGGAATGAGGTCTAATTTTCATGCTCCGATTTTAAGAAGAGCTTATTTAAGGCAAAATGGAAAATTTTTTAAAATTTTGGGCCAACCAGATGGAGGTACAATCGACGTTTCTATTTTAAGTATTGACCAATCTTCTGTAATTAATGTAGAGGAGGAATTTGAAATTTTTAATAATTTTGGATGGATGATCAACGAACATGAATCTTTTAGCCAACCGTTCATTCAAGATGGGTTAAATAATGCTTTTTCAACTTATTTGAATGAAAGTTCTAAGATCTCTTTGACCAATAAATATAATCCCCCTTATATGCAAATTAATGGAGAATTGAAAAACTCATATGAATTTAGATTTTTTAATGAATTTCCTATGAATGAAAATTTGCTAAAGGGATACTCTAAGTATTCGAATTGGGCTTTGGTTAACGAAGACAGAACCCAAGCTATAAATGTTTTAGATGTATCATATAATGGGAGTTATGATCCGTTTAGTAATAATCTTTCTGAAGACAATATTTTTTTTGAGGTCGAGGGAGATTTAAACAACTTAAAATATACAACAGAATTATCTGATGGTACCATAGAAGAAAGACAATCTTCGCCAACTTTACTTTTTCAAAATGACTATAAATTTTTATTAAACAATCCTCTTAATGGTTCTAGACTTAATATCTTAGATTTGTCGAATAATGATTTCTTCCCCACAACTGAACAATTATGTGTGGGAGGGGGGGTTTACAGCCCTCGTTTTGAGGTAAATATCCCGTCTCAAACTTCGTTGGGTATCTGTGACAACAGATGGTTTGGTTATGATTTTTTATCTCCTAGAGATCCTATGAAAATAAATACAGGGGCTTTTTGGGTTAGCACTTTAGCTGGATCTAAAAGCATAAGTGCGGTTAGAGATGGAAACCAAGAAATAATTCTTTATAAAGATGGATTTAGTAAAAGATATTCGTTGCGTAAAGGTCGAGAGAATTTTGTTGTGGAAGGACAAAAAATAGAAATTTATGCTGGAAATCCTCAAGGATATGGACAAAATACAACATTAAATACTAATTTTGATCGAGTTGTTGGGTTGTTTTTAGGAAATAGTAACGAGAAATATTTGTTGCTTAAATATGGGAATGGATTGACATATGGAGTAATGGTTTCTGATGATGGATCTGCTGACAATCAATTTTTTAGAATGAATGATAGTTTATCAAACAAAAATTACTTAAACAATGGATCTCCAGTTTCTCCAGTAATAATGGAGGGAGGATCAACTCCTTTTTATAATCCATTAGGAATTTCTTCCAACGTTGGTTCTATTACAATTGATGGGAATGTGAATTTGTTGTATGCTTATGATAACCAAACATTAACAACCTCTTCATCTGCCTCTTTTTATAAGGGAAGAGGTGGAGATTATTTTGTTATTTATGGGGATGTTGTTGGAGAAGTACAAATTGATGGATTAATTTATAATTCAAAAGACCAAGATAATGAATGGGATATTAATAATGCCATTTTTATTTTAGGAAGTAAAGATCAGGGAGAAACTTGGGGTCATCCACTTTTCGGTTCCTCTACTTGGGAAACCTTCCCTGAGAATCAATTTCCTGTTATGATTTTAGACAATAGTATTTTTTTAGATTCTGTTCATGATCTAGACAACAACTATATTGGAATTGTTTCCAAATCTTATGATGAAGATGGAAATGTGTTTGTTGGATTTTTACTTCTTCAGACTAATACTCTAACCAATGAGACTTATTTAGGAACAGACAAAGAAAGCACTTCTTCTTTGGGTGATATTGAGAAAGAGGAAAGGTTGAAGTTTAATTTCAGACCTTTGAGGTTGCCTCAAAATCCTCCTTCAATTCAAGAAGATCCCAACAACAAGGTATATTTCGCTCCAGATTCCGCAACGTTTAGAGACCGTTTTGTTAGGATTCTAGGAGAAGAAGAAACAAGGGCTCAAAATGTTACTTCGGATGGTTTAAATTCAATATTTCAATGTTATAGACTTGATGATAGTAATTTAGTTATTTTTTATTCAGATACTTTAGGGGTAAGAGTTTTATATTCCAATGACCAAGGAGAAAAATGGACTCTATCTGGAGTTGTCATCCACAAGGGAGGAAGAGCGCCTTGTTTTCAAGAATATTTAGGAATAGCTTTTATAGATGGGGATGGGATTAAGGTTAAGCCTTTTCCTATGGAACTTCTTTGGACTATTGTTAGAGGAGTTGTTGAAGAATGCGAAGAATTAATACAAGGAAAGTTTGATGAACTTCCTGTCTTTTTTGTAGATGCAGAAAGAGTTATTGATCATAAAATGTCATTTGTTGAAGATGTTGCAATGGCAAATGACAACTCCAAAAAAGAACAAAGTCAAGCAAAGCTTGTCTATTATGTAGGGGATGCTTTAAAAGCGAAAATTTCTACAGATAAAGGAGAAACATGGCAAACAGCCCCAAATTTTTAAGGAACATTAGATGACGAACTTAGGCATAGCAAATGTAAGGGCGAAATTAATTAACCCTAGAAATTTACAAAATGCAAAAGGCAGACAAGATTTTGACCTTTTTGCTGACGCATGGGCTCTTATCAAAAACAATTCTAATTTACCACCTGTTTTATTAGAAGGATTCTCATCAGATGGATCAAATTCGGGAAGAACTTTTTCTTATATAGGCTTGGGGAAAAGGGAATCTTATGCTAATAATTTTATGAACACTACTAATAGTGCTTCAGCTCAAGAAAGTGATCCTGCAAGTGTTGGTTTAAGCGAAGAAGAACCGTTTGTAGTTTGGAGGGAAGTTAATCCTTCTACTTTAGGTCCAACTCAAGGCGATGCACCCGAAAATAGTGATGGTGGAGGAGAAAATCCTCCTCAACCAAAATGGAGAGAGGCATCTTTAAGAAGAAACAATCTTTCAAGCGACAATGAAATAATCGAGGCGTTATATGACGATTTAGGAATAGAGGATCTTATCCCTTCTGATCTTACGCCTCAATCAGATGACCAAAATTGCCCCTTGCCGAATGTGAGTTATATTCATCAAACAGTTGCAGAAGGAGGACTTAAGTGGGGAGTTCAATCGGATAATTTTAGAAGAACTCCCAATATGGGATTTGCATTACACATAATACCAGAACCTCCTCCAACATCAGAAGTCCCTCCCTTTATTTATGTGGGAATACCAGGCAATGGATCTAATTATGTTGTTAAAATTGGTTGGAATTCTAAACCATTATTGATAGATTATCAAACAAATAATTCAGTTTTAATTCCCCCCGACGTTGAAGAAGCCAATGTATACGAGGGGGGCGATATTCATATGAGATTCGAGATTGTAGCGGGAAGATTAGTAATTACTTTTAACAACTATGTTTTCTTTTATACTCGCAACAAAAAAAATGAAAGCGAACGAATGACAGTTAATGAATTAGTCCCAGGAGGTCTATATGTTTTGGGGGCAAATTGTGCTGCTAAAATAAACGTACACCCTTTAGCTTACGCTCCCGTTGGCGCAGTAGCCCTTCCTATACCTAATGCCGAAGATCTTTTGAAAAACTTAGAAGGCACTACAACATCTGATGGGTGGGCAGGGGTCGATATTAAAAATGAATTAAAAGGGTCAATAGCTGAACTTCCCAATGCTGGAGATAGAAAAACATCTTTTTATGGAGTTGACTGTCAAACTTTCCGGGGCTATGGGGGCACAGTTAACCCAGATGGTTTTGGGTTTCATAAAAAAGGAACAATAACTGTTCGACCAGGAGTAGAAAGATCAGAAGACAATGAATTATCTTCAAGTGAAAGCTGGTCTTTATTAGCCTTAAGTGCAATAGGGACCGACGCTGATTTTGCAGGACAAACAATTAAATATTCATTTTCCCCTTATTATTTTAGGCTGAAAGGAGGTTTTGAATATGGAGAAGAAACTCCTGATTCAGGAGATTCTTTAGATTTGAGTGATTTGATTATTTCCGCAAATGAGACTTTTTCAGCTCCAGACTATTTTCATTTAGAACATAATGTAACATTAGAGTGTTACAATCCTAATGGGGTTTTAAATGGATTAGCACGAGCTCAAACTGGGATAGAAGTTTCTTTCGGATGGGGGTCATCAAACAGAACTTTCACAGGAGTCGTTATGAGTGTCGATCTTGGCAAAGTCGCTGGGAAAGAAACTGCGACGCTTAATTGTTCTGACTACAATGTTACTTTAAATCAACCTATTGTTAACAGTCCTTATTACGATGGAATGATTGCATATTATGCTATTAAAGATTGTGCAGAAAGAGCGGGCTTAGTAGTGGAAAAAAAATGGGAAAATGAAGATGATTATTTCCTTCCTGCTGGCTATTCTTTTACAAAACCCGCCATGCGGTTTAATGGAACTGAAACTTTAAAAAATTGCATTCTGAAAATGATTCAACGTTTTGAAGCTTTTTATTATTTTGATGAAGATGGGAAAATGATTGTTGAAAAACTCCCTGGGGGTTTGTTTTCAGAAGCTTCAAGTGTTTCAGCTAGTTTTAATTCAAGACCTGGAGAAAATAATAATGATACTGTTTTAGAGAACTATAAAATTACTACAGATTTTAATTCTACAGTAAATAACATTAGTGTTTTAACAATAGATAGGAACACAAGAAATGCAATAGTAGTAGGTAAAACGGCCTCTCCTTCTAGAATATCATACAAAAGAAGTTATTTATACGATCAACCTGCATTAGGAGATAGAGCATCAGCAAGAGATTATGTTGAACAATTGGGAAGAAGAATGTTTTATCCTATACGTAGAACAACAATAAAAGTTGCTGGAGGGCAAAATATTTCGCCATTAAGTTTTTTCTCTGTTGATGGAACAATTTTTAGAGCGATGTCTGTAAGAAGATCTTTTTCCGCAGATGCGAATGATTTTACCACAACTATTGAAGGCGAATGGTTAGGAGGAGCTTAAAAATGTTGCCAATAATAAGTTCAAATACAAATACAATTACATCATACCAAAATTCAAGCATTTCAAATATGAATAATGGTTTCACAAATGCTGCGTTTGCAGCATTTGCAGATGATGTGTTTTCTTTGGCGGCTATTGCTGGAGACATTCGTTTCGTTTGGGGGTCTCATAAATGGGGTTCCAAAAAATTTAGGGTAAGTAAATAATGAAAACAACAAATAAATTTAAATTAACATATTTCGAGCAAGATGACTTTACTCTTGCAATTCCAGAGATTCAAAGATGGAATACTTTGGATGTTCAACTTAATTCTTTATTTAGAGTCTTGGGGAATGGAGTTTTAGATGGTTGGAACTTATCTGCTTCTGATCAAGGTTTGTCTGTTTCTATTTCTCCAGGATCTGGGCATGTAAACTTTGTAGCAGTTGAAAGTGCTAGTGATTTCACTATTGATGGATTGTTGCCAAATTCAGAAAATTATATTTATGCCAATCTACAAGATGATTCTTATTGGACGAAGAATGTTGTATTTGATGCACGACTTGACAAAGTTGATTTAGAAAACGCTTTATATGTAGGGAAAGTAACCACTGATGCTGATTCGGTATTTGCTATTGATGTTGATGACAGAGAAGTTTTAGGGTTTGAGGCTTTAATTAAACAAGTTGTTTCTGAACATCGTCATTTAGGGGGCACAAATAATCCTTCTCGTATTGATTTGAGTTCAGAAGTTACTGGAGTTTTGAATCAAGAAAATTTACCTGATATTGATGCATCCTTAATTAAATCAGGAGTGTTGAGTTCTTCGACAATTCCAAAAATCGACCACATTGAAGGATTAATTAATCAAGGTGAACTTACCCATTCCCAAATTGATTCTTTTATTTCCCAATTATCTTTTGAGGATAATTCTTTGATGGGAGAAGTTTCCACTGCTAATTTACTTCAACTTACTTTAGCTCTTAAGCACGTTTATCCAGACATCGATGAATATATGGTTAATCAAATATCTTTTATTCCTGGAATAAGTCCTGATGAATATATAGATTTTGAAAATACAACTGCAACAGTTGATACCAGAACAGCTCAACAAGGAGGGCAACACACGATTACAGGAACTGAAGTTGGCAGTTTCGAACTCAAAAGCAGATTGTGGAATTCAAAAAAAGATTTTGAATTAGCAGAATTAGATTTTGCTATTATAGATGGAGATCGTATTGTTGTTGATACAGAAAATGAATCATTTTTGTTAGAAGATTTTGAAAATATTGGAGATTGGTCAATATTAATTGAAGATTTAAGTGATTTAAATGCAGAAATAACTTCTGATTCTACTAAAACAATTCCTAATAGTCTTAGTAGTGGAAAAATTAATTTGAATGGAGAACAAATTAATTTCAATTTATTGACTCAAAAAACTTTTAATTTCCAGAATTGGTCTAATTACAATTTTTTAAGATTTTTTATCTATACCGATAGCATTGAACATGGAGATATTTTCTTTTTCTTACAAGATGCGGTTGGGGGGATTCAGAATTCTACAACTAAAGTGTTATCTAGAAATGTTGCAACAATTGATAAAGATACTTTAGGGGTAGGTTGGCAAGAGGTTCTAATTGATTTAACTCCATACTCTAGAAATGCGATAAATCGCATTGGTTTTTATTTAAGTACTCAAGAAGGATGGGATTCTTCTAAACCTTTTGAGTTCAATATCGATGATATAGAATTAAATTCAGGAAACAAATATTTTAATTCCGGTTCTGCTAATTTTATATATAGTAGTGACTTTAAATTAGAATATACCGATATTAAATGGGAAGGGAACATATTGTCTGATTCTCAATCTTCAGGAAATCTCATTCAAACTCGATATCGTCTAGCAAACGATGAGGCTAGTCTTTCTTTTGCAGAATGGTCCGATTTTGTTGTTGATAAAAATTATGAGATTTCTGAAACTACTAAATATAAATTTATAGAAATTCAAGTTTTACTTTCTGCTTCTGATGATTTTACAAGAACTCCATTTTTAACTTCGTTAGAAGTAGGGTTTAAAGTATTAGGTAACCAACTTTCGTTTGTTTATGATGATCAATCGGATTGGGGGAAAGGAACTTTATTCAATTTAGATGAAAATTCAGATTCTTTAAAAGTCAAAAATCTTGAAAACTTGAACTCTTATTTAGTCGGAGGAGAAAATTCTATTTCTAGACTTGATTCATCTTTTTCCGAATCTTATCGTCAATTAGGATTATTAATCCCTAGAAATACAAACGAAGTCATTGAGAAGAAAGCTGCAGGATTGGGTTTTGTTACTGCTGTCCAAGAAGTTGAAGGAAACAAATTTTGGGTTTCTGATTTAGAAAACAACAAAGTGGTTCAAATTGACAATTATGGGAATTTTTATAAAGGCATTTATGGCAGTTTTTTAAAAACTCCAGTTGACAACTATGGGAACGAAGATAAGGGGGCTGGAAGCGATGTTATAGATGAGGCAACTCTTTATACCCCCGAGCTTAAACCAAGCGATGTGAAGGCATTACATGCAATTTATAATGCAAATTTAGGTAGGCTTTATGTTGTTTTTGATCAAGATTTAGAAAATATTTATAGCCCCACTTCTTTGTTAAACTTAGATAAGTTCTATTTAACTATTAATTCACATATTTTTAGATTAAATGACGCAGATGTTAAATTGTTGGGAGTTGATGAAGAAAAATATAATTTATGGAATTCTTTTTATGACACTCCTTTGCAAATTGGTTCTACAGTTTTAAACAATATTTATCAATTCAAATTTAATTCTCATATATTGGAATTCAACTTAAAAGGAGCTGACAAAACGGCTTTAAATAGATTTGTAAACAATAAAGTTCCCAAAGTTTATATTATTTCTCCAAAACAAAATGAAATCTTGAAATCATTTGAACTTAAAATTGGTTATAGTAATTGGGAAATATCTAATGGGTACAATTTATTTATAGATGGAATGAATAGGGGAACTTATTATCAAGACTCAGTAAGTTTAAATTTAACAGATGGCAAGCACGGGATTAAGATAGAATTGTTAAATTCGGAAGGCAACTTAGAAGGAAATATTGAATCAATTGTAGAGAGTGAATGTTGGGTTGAGAATCAAACAAATTCCCAACCTCATTTAACAATAAACTCTCCTTTGCCTAATCAGATAACATCATCTTCTACGGTTTATGTTGACTTTAAATTAGATAATCTTCCAATTTTATCCAATGGACAACATCTTCAGTATAAGTTGAATGACAATTCTTATGAAGATTATCATTCAACAGATCCAATTTTATTGTCTAATTTGCAGAATGGTCAAAATTCAGTATCTTTTAGAACTGTTGATGAGTTTAATGTTCCTTTGAATTACGAAAGAACTGAAATATCAACAAGTTTTATATATGGGAATAATTCAAGTGCTTATGTTCAACTCAAATTAGATGAAAATGCTATTTTTAATGCAGATTTAACTCAATCTAATGGTATCTCGTCCCTTACTGTTGATGTTGGAGACATTGTTTTCCAAAATTTATATGCCCCTGTGGATTTGAAAATTCTTGATAGGAATATTGTTGAGGGAGAACCTGATCTTCTTATTGGCAAAATGCGTTCTTACTCATGGCTAAGTGGTTTAGGATCATCTGAAAACATTGAGGAAATTTTATTGAGAGTGGCAGCCCAAGCCGAAGGAACCCAAGATATAGAATTTAACTCTAAATTTGAAGATGTTGATGACAGAAGATTAATTTATGGCAATCCTTATTTAAACGGCCATAGTGTTGTTCAATTTTCATCTGATGGAGAGCTTGTCTCTTCAAATAATGCGGCAGTATTTTCAGATTCTAAAGAAAAATTAAAAGATTCACTAGGAAGTGTTAATCTTATTGATTCAAATGAGTGGATGATTGCTGATTCTATTAATAAAAGAGCAATAATTGTAAATCCTACAACTAAAAATGTTGATTGGCAATATGATTCTGATAGATTTGTTGTCGATTTTCAACCATCCCAAAATATAACAAACGATATTTTTGTTTATGATGATAAAATATCGGAAACTAATCTTTTTATTAAAGAAGGCAGTACTGTAATTTGGCATAATGAATCTAGTCAACCTATTACGATATATTCTGGTAACACTACGTTTGATGATTTTCAAATAACTCCCGACTTGAATTTATATGGAAACGATTTTAAAAGTAAAACCTTAAATCCAGGCGAACAATATTCATTTTCATTTAATGATTTAGGAGAGTTTTCTTGGTTTGTTTATCCTGATATTTTAGTAGGAACCATTAACGTAACCAAATTCAGAATTTTAAATTCGGATAAATACTATTTGTTGGAAAGCGATGGCTTAAACTCTCCATTTTCAAGCAGAGTAATTAAAATTAATTCTAGTGGCAATGTTGAATGGACGTTTGGGGAGGGATATATGGTGAAACCTAGAGATGTTCGTCCTTTGAGAAACAATAAATTGCTAATTAGCACATAAACCTTCTATTTTGAATTCTTCTTTTGGATTAAGGGTTTAATGACTTATTTTATAATTGCAGTATGCATTATCTCATTGTGGTTGTTTTAATTTCGAGCTAGTTAAATATTTGTATAATATATTGAAATTCAAAGGGAAAATGATTTTTTAATTTGAATTTAGTGTATCCTCCTTGTAATGGCTAAAGGCTTAAAATTTATATCGAATCCCACATATGTCCACAAAATTTCAAAACATAGATATTCACATCCCCAAAGAAGAAGTTCTATCTTCTAGAATGGGGTTCCAAGTGGATTTTTACTATAAGGACGGTTTTGAAAAGGGGAATAAAAAAATAGCTTATTCTATTCAATCCTATGATACAAACTTCAATAATTTATTCTCATACAGCCTCGATGGAGAAAATTTTTATCCATTTGATCCTGATGGCGAATATTTTAATTCTGATTTTTATCTTAGGGTTAAAACTTCAACAATTGTTAACTCGGATTTAGTCGCTAAAACTGACAATTTTTTTTACCTTTTAAAAGTTTTAGGAGATACTACGTTGATTTTCAAAAATCCTTTCCATTCGGTTAAGAAATTAGAGGCTTTCATGGATGAAGGGGGAGGTAGTTGTCTAGCGATATTGTCGTCTAACACTCTTTTTGTGTATGATAAAAATTTAAATGTTCAAAGAGGCATAAATTTGTTTGAGAAAGGTGAGGTGTTAGATTTTCAAATAGATTCTTCAAGAAAAAAATTGTGGCAGATTAATGAAACATCTGTTTTTTACAAGGATTTGTTTGGGAACATTATTTTTTCTTTGGAAAATATTATTAATACAGGAATTACTAACCAAGAAGTATTAAGCTCTAGTTCAAGTTCATCTAGTAGTTCTGAAGAATATTCTCTTAGTAGTTCTAGTAGTTCCGAAGAATATAGTAGTAGTTCCAATAGTTCATCAAGTTCAATCAGTTCTTTGGGGTATAGTAGTGGTTCATCGAGTAGTTCAAACAGTTCTTCAAGTAGCTTAAGTAGTTTTAGTAGTTTGAGCGAATCAAGTAGTTCCTTAAGTGATTCTAGTAGTTCATTAAGTAGTTTAAGTAGCTTAAGTAGCAATTCAAGTAGTTCAATTTCTTCCAGTAGTTCTTTGGTTTATAGCAGTAGTTCTTCGAGTAGTTCTTTGGGAGGAGTTATCGCAACAGGTGGAATTGAAACTATAGAAGGAGGGTATAAATATCACACTTTCAATTCTGATGACAACTTTTCTGTTTCAAGAGGGGGAGAAATTGAATATTTAGTTGTCGGAGGTGGAGGCTCTGGTGGTTGTTCCAATGTATTGGGAGGTGGTGGAGGAGGAGGAGCTGTGCTTAATTCCATACAAAATATAAGTGCTGGTCTTTATTCGATTGTTATTGGAAATGGAGGGGCATCAGTTAGTGGAAGCAATATTGATGGCCATAAAGGTGGGAATAGTAGTTTTAATGGAATTACCGCCGAAGGTGGGGGGCTTGGGAGTGGCAACGATTTTAAAAGCAATGATGGAGGGTGTGGTGGTGCCGCGAGAGGAGGAACGGGTGGGCCAGGATATCGAACGGGAAGGGGCTTTGGATCGGTTGGATTTGATGGGGGCTATGGGTGGGAATCTCCTGATACGCTCGAAAGAGCTGGAGGAGGAGGGGGTGGTATGGGTCAAAATGGTCAACACGCTGAATCGGGTCGTGGCGGTGATGGGGGGGATGGAGTTGAAATTTGGGGTGAATGGTATGGGGGTGGTGGTGGAGGTTCTACAAGGGACCCGGCAGGAGAACGCCCTCTAGGAGGTTTGGGGGGAGGAGGAGATGGATTTTTAAGAGATTCATTCAATGCAAGTAATGGAACCTCCAATACAGGAGGTGGTGGAGGAGGGTCACAAGAAACCGCTAGTGGGGCGGGAGGTTCAGGTATAGTTAAAATTAGATATTTAATAGAGAGTTAAAATGACAAATGTTACAAAACATATCAATAAATATAATGGAAACTTAGTTATTTCTTATGTAACTGAGAATGGAACTTTTGTGCTTGAAATTGATGCATATGGAAGAACTTCAACAGAAACAACAACTTCGTATTCTTTTGTTAATTCCATTTGTAATTTCAACGCAACTTCATATTTATTGGCAACCAAAACAAAAAATATTGCTCTTCTTTCTTTAGGCAGCATAAATGAAACTTTTGTAGATATATCTCCTTATAAAATTGAACAAATAATTAAAATAGACAATTATTATTTATTATTAGACTCCTCTCAAAACAAATTAATAAAATGTTCTATAGATTATGTTGGTAATTTTACTATTCTTTGGGATTTAAATTTATCTTTCTCTCCTATTGATGCAAGAATCCAATTAAATGAAGATTTGATTTATATTAGCAAGGGGAATTCTTTATATATCTTTAAAGATAATGACACATTTGTCTCTTTACTCAACGAATCAGAGTTGGATGGAGATGCAGATTTTGTGGTTAGAAGTTCTTTACCCAATGCCATTTCGTATTTAGAATATTCTGTCAAAGATTTAGGAAAGTTAAATTTAGATGTTTCAAGTTCAAGCAGTTCTTCTTTCGAGTATAGTTCAAGTTCAAGTAGTAGTTAATTATGAGTGCTTCAATATCATTTTTAAATTCTAGAGACTTCTCTTATGATATTCAATTAAAAGAAGTTGGCAATTCATATGTTATTATTGATTTGACTTGTTATAGTAGAAAATATTCATTCTTAGATATTGAATTGCAATTTAAAACCCAATTTCAAGAAATTTGGAGATCTGATTTTAAGATAGAATGTGATTCTCCAATTACAATAAGAAAAAATAAAATATTTAACATTCCTGCATCTTTTTTCGGAACATCTACACAACTCAAAATTATTGTTCCCCAACATTATTTAGGACATCAAATTGATTTTAGAACAAAGTTAATACCTCGTTTTTTAAGTTATGGTTATTCAGGGTTATTTTCTACTGTATCTGAATCAAACGAGAATCTTTTAAACTATAAAGAGGGAATTGATAAAAAAGCAATCAATTATACTAAAGATTTAAATTTAATATGTTTAACTGGCAACGGAGTATTTTTATATAAAGTTGGGGAAAATACTCCATTAAAAAGCTACCAATCTCTTTCTTCTCCTCAATTTGCAATACAAATAGAATCTGGTTTTTTGGTTGCAGATGCTAATGGCATAACTGAACTTAATGAAAATTTAAATTATGTTAGAGATAAGTCTATCCCTGATTCTATTTATCTTGACTACAACCTAGAAAATAAAACAATTTTAGTAACTAGAACTTTGAACAATATTGGAGTAGAGGAATATACTTGGGGAGATGGTAATTATGGAGATTTGATTTGGTCGTCTTCCGAATATTTATTAAATCCTCTTTCGGCCACATACAAAAAAGAAGATGCATCTATTGTTTTGATATCAGATGCAGAACAAAATAGAGTTATACAAGAAGATAGAACTAACCAAATTATTAAAAACTTTGTAACTCAAACAATTTATAAGAATGAAGGAAGCGATTCAACTTTATTTAATTTAACAAGTCCTTTAAAAGCTGTTGGGGTTGGAGATGATATTCATGTTTTTGAGAAAGGAACGTCAAAGTTTCAATTTTACGATTATGATGAAAATCCGATATATCCAATAGGGACAGGTATTATAGGGGTAACATTTGAGATTGCGTAATGAGTAATTATATAAATAACAATTTAAGTTTAGCAAGAGTCTCGTCAAAAAAAGATTTTGAAGATGGTTCCGTTAGTGATTTTAGTAATGTTGTTTATAATAATTTATTTTATCCTTATTTATTGGATAATGGGGGAGGGGAATTTAACTCAGTTGAAGTTACAACTTTTAAAACCCCCGAAAACATTTTAGATGATCATTGGTGGGGTTTTAAAGAAACCATGAACCCTTCTCCTAACGGGAATAAAATTAATAATGCATTTTGTTTTGCCGAACAACATATCTCTTTTTTTATTAGTAAAGAACAACACTATGTTGACGAATCTAACAGTATTTTCGGACATTCAACAATTTATCTTTCAGCGGTTGATGTTGTAACAGGAAATGAGCATGAAATTGGATCTTTTTCTTTGTTACAAGCCCCTATTGATGATAGTTTGAGGACAATTGAATGGGAGGTTCCTAAAGGGCACAATTATTCATTTTATAAAGATGGAATTTTCGGTTATTTTGTAATTAAGTTAAAGGTTGTAACTGAGTTTTATTTTGATGGGGAATGGACGAAACCAACGAACCAATCTAATGAATTCATCTCTTATTTAAATCTTCTTACATATTCTGCTGGGATAGAAGCCCACAATGTTTATTCTGATAAATTAGATATTTTAAAAGATAAAAGTTCTTTGGGGCTTGGTTCTACTTGGAATGAACTTTTTGAAAAAAGTTATTTTATGGATCTAGATTCTGCAAGCAACCTTTCAGATAATCAAAAACGTTCTTTAATAGCAGATCAAATAGCTTTGTTGTTTATTGCTCAACATCCTGTTGTGACAGGAGATTATTATCCTTCAAACATTATTGGAGGAGGAATTGAAGGAACAATTGCCCCGAATAAATTTTTTAATTCTTTAGTTTCCTCTGTTTCTAATGATGTGGTCGAAAAATCAAAAGATAGATTGTTTGGAGTTTTATCCAATTATCAAGGTTATAATTTCACCCATGATATAGAAAAATTATTTGAAAATTTTAATCTTTCTGTTCAGAACTTAAAAGATCCATCTAGGGTGATTTCCTTTAATCAAGATTCATTTAATGATAACCAAACAACTAACGGGATTATTTTTAATCCATATGTTTATTCTCATAGCAATGGAGAACTAATTTCTCAAGTTGATTATCAAAAAACATCATTAAATCTTGTAGGCACTTTTGTTGATATTCATAATATCCAAATCTTGCAAGGAAATAATCAACCTATTACAAAAAGGGTTGGGATTTTAAAAGTTTGTTTTGATGTTGCTTGGGGTCAAGAACTTATAGATTCAATTACTTATCAAGTTTTTTTAAACAATAATAAAGAATATTTCAAGTATGTTGAAGACAACCCCACCCCTGTAGTTTCTAATTCAAAAACATATTGCAAAAAGTTTCAATTGTTTGGGTTTAATGAATTAGATGACACTCTTTTTACTCCAGAAACTATTGTTCTTGCTTTTATTGATGAGGCTCAGGAATTTCAAGCTTTAGGGGGATTATCTTATTTGGATAGTGGGACAAGTCCTTCCCAAGGCAACAATATTTGGGAAGAAGATGTGGCATTATGGAATCAATATATGGGGGATTTTGATAAGAATAATTTCTTTTTGTTTAATGTAAGGACAAATAGTTCTAATCAAGGCAATATCCTTCCAGATGCTGGGGTATTTTCCCCATCACCTTTGGATGAGATTTTAATCGGAAGACCTGGAATAAATGGATATAATCAAAATGATTTATATAACGACATCATTGGGGCGATTACTAATAGATTAGGGAATAATTTTTTTCAAAATACCTCTAGTAATTTTGCTATTTTTATTGATGAAAGCACTTCTATGTATAGGAGTACAATTGGAGAAGGATTAGACACTTTTATTTTTAATCACTTAGATCCTTATAGTATACCTTACAAAGAATATTCTCAAAAAGATGAAAGGTGGGTAAGATGGTTTGTAGAAGTCAATAATGAGTTGGATAATGAGATTATTGATGAATCGGAATCTTCTTCAAGTTCTTGGGATTCTAGGGAATCAAGCTCTTCAAGTTCTTTACCATTTTTTGCCTCTAGTAAGTTTATTATATTTATTGATGAATCTTCCGACTATAGTGGAGGAGGAAGTACATGGGAGAATGATATTGTTTTTTGGGAAGAAGAGTTGGAAAGAGTGTCTAGTGATAATTTTTTTCTTTTTAATGTTAGACAAAATGCAAGTCAACAAGGAAATGTCATTCCATCTTCTGGAACGTTCTCTCCCTCTCCGGTTGAAGAAATTGAAGTTGGAAGACCAGGATTAGACGGATACACGCATACGGATTTGTTTGATGATGTTATTAACGCCATGAAGGGCAGATTCGGCAATGATTTCTTTATAAACAATAGCGATGCTATTTATGCTTATGTGGACGATAGTGGTTCAATGACTCGATCTACGATTGGAAATGCTTTAGATTTACTAAATAGTTATTTTACAACCAATTCAAATCCATATATCGAAAACTTAAAAAGCAATGAACGATGGTTAACTTGGATTCCTTCTGATGCTGATCAATCCTTTAGTTTTGAATCTTATAGTTCTGAGTCTGACAGCTCTGAATCTGATTTGTCAAGCAGCAGTGATTCATCTTTAAGTGACATATCTGATGGACCTATTGATTTTGGAGATTCTTGCAAAGATGTTGATTTTATTACCGCAATTATTACTGCGAAAAATTTTCAAGGAGGAACGAATTCTTTTCAACGAACAATTGTTGTTCCTGACAATTTTAGTTATCCTGTTGTCAATAATATTAGCGCTATTCAAAAATCTAATGATTTAATTTCTGTTTCTTATGAATATCGAGGCAAGTCTGAAATTAATAATTCATATGTTCAATTATTCTATTCTTTAGATTTAACATCTTGGATTGAATTGTCAAGTCTTTATGGAGATTATGGACTTATCAAAGGGAGTGGGAACAAAGAAATTGTTTTTAATGCTAAAGATGTAATTTCGACTACGCAGAAAATTTATTTAAAGTTGAAAATAGTTGATGTTGACAATATTGACCATAAAGGAGAACATCAAAACGGATGTAATTCTTTTGATGTTATATTTGCTCAAATTGAAATTGGAGAAACGGCAATTAGGAAAATTTCTTTAGATGAAATTGAGGAGGCATTTGAAAGCTCTAGCTCCTCCGAAAGTTCTAGTTCATCCACTTCTTTGAGTTCTGTTAGTGAAGACTCTACCTCTTCAGAGGGCTATAGCTCTTCAAGTAGTTCGACATCTGGAGCGTACAGTTCTTCAAGTAGTTCTTTTCAGTATTCTTTGAGTAGTTCAAGTAGTTCATTGCAACACTCTAGTTCAAGTAGTTCTCTTCAATATTCTAGTTCAAGTAGTTCTCTTCAGCACTCCTTAAGTAGTTCCAGTAGTTCTCTTCAATATTCTAGTTCTTCTAGTTCCTTATAAAATTAAATTGGTATAATAAATAATGAAATTTAAAAACTTCAAACAAAAATTAGGATTGAAAAATTTTGGGAACAAAACTATTAGTCCCGATGTGCAACATGATTCCAGAGGATTTCCCCATGTCTGTTGGTTTGAAGAACAAAACGGGGAATATTCTGTTCATTATAAATATTGGAATGGGAATGAGTGGAGTTTTATCGGAGATAATTCTATTGTTTTTTATTCTCAATCTCCTATTATTCTTTCAAGCTCTTCTCTATTTTTAATAAATGGGAAACCTGTTATTGGTTTTATAGCCAAAAAAGATGAAGAATCTAGTACTGTTTATTTATTCAGAGGGAATTTTAAAAATTGGAAAAAAGAAGAATATGACTTAAATGTTCGTGCCTCTTGGTTTTCTATTTTTTATATGCCTAAACCCAAGAACATTCAGAATTCTAGTTCAAGTAGTTCAAGTAGTTCTACAAGTTCAAGTAGCTCTTATGATATAAATACTGAATTTGTTGTGGGAATTGCCGATAATTCAACTTTATATATGTATGAACTAAATTCATCAG
>Ga0194136_1000525_pt1 | contig 19680 bp, 11 predicted proteins | sample TARM_MetaG_T3A_1_FD_134023 | JGI IMG/M metagenome (GOLD analysis project Ga0194136, IMG submission 134023) | Freshwater microbial communities from Pennsylvania, USA, analyzing microbe dynamics in response to fracking - TARM_MetaG_T3A_14 (version 2) | ecosystem: Environmental > Aquatic >...
CCGAGGATGCCGAAGTGCGCCGCGCCAAGCTCGACGCCGCCGAAGCCGCCGTGCAGGCGGCGCGTTCGGCCGTGCAGACCGCGCAGGCCGCCGTGGACCTGGCCCGCCTCAACCTCGACCGCACCGTGGTGCTCAGTCCCGCCGACGGCACCCTGACCGACCGCACCGTGCGCATCGGCGACTACGTGACCGCCGGCAAACCGGTCACCGCCGTGCTCGACGCCGGCTCGTACCGGGTGGACGGCTACTTCGAGGAAACCCGGCTGCGCCGCGTGCACCCCGGTCAACAGGTGGACATCCGCCTGATGGGCGAGAACCGCCCGCTGCATGGCCACGTGACCAGCATCGCCGCCGGCATCGAAGACCGCTACCGCAGCAACGGCGCATCGCTGCTGCCCAACGTCACGCCGGCTTTCGACTGGGTGCGTCTGGCCCAGCGCATCCCGGTGCGCATCGCCATCGACAAAGTGCCCGACGGCGTGCGCCTGATCGCCGGCCGCACCGCCACGGTCAGCATCGACGACAAGACCGCCACGCCGGCCGCGGCGGGCCGGCCGTGAGCGTGCCCGCCTTGCGCGGCCGCACCGGCCGATATGCGCGTCCGGCGCTTGCCCTCGCGCTGGGCATGCTGGGCGCGTGCCGCACCGTGGGCCCTGACTACCACCTGCCGGCCGAGGCGGCCATCAACCGAGGCGGAGCACAGGCCGCGTTCCTCGACAGCGGCGGCGCGCGCGTCGCGCCCGGCCAGCCGCTGCCGGAGCGCTGGTGGTCGCTGTACGCCGACCCGCGTCTGGATGCGCTGGTGCAGCGCGCGCTGGCCGCCAACGCCGGGCTGAAAGCCGCAAGCGCCAATCTGGAACGCGCCACCGCCGTCTACGAGCAGGCGCTGGATGCCGGCGGCGTGGACTACAAGGCCCAGGCCGGCGTGCAGCGCGCACAGATCTCCGGCGAGTCCTTCCTGCTGAGCGAAAAGCTGCCCGTGTTCAATCTGGGCAGTGGCGGGGTGGAGGTGTCCTACGATTTCGACCTGTTCGGCCGCCTGCGCCGCGCCAGCGAAGCCGCCCAAGCCGATGCGCAGGCCACGGCGGCCGCGCTCGACCTGGCCCGGATCAGCGTGGCCGCGCAGACCGCCGGCCATTACCTGGACATCTGCAACGCCAACCATGCCCTCGCCGTGGCCGAGCACGCGGTGACCCTGCAGCAACACGGCCAGTCCGTGGCCGAGCGCCTGCAGGCCGCCGGCCGCGGCACCGTGGTGGACGTCACCCGCGCCAAGGCACAGGTGGCCGCGCTGCAGGCGGCCCTGCCGCCGCTGCAGGCGCACAAGCGCGCCGCCGAACACGCACTGTCGGCCCTGCTCGGCGAGGTGCCCGGCACCCTGCCCGAGGGCGTGGACGACTGCGCGCAGGCACCGCAACCGAGCCGGCCGATCCCGATCGGCGACGGCCGCGCCTTGCTGGCGCGTCGCCCCGACGTGCGCGCGGCCGAGCGCCAGCTCGCCGCCGCCACCGCCCGCATCGGCGTGGCCACCGCCGCGCTGTATCCGGACATCAGCATCGGCGCCTCGGCTGGCGCGGCCGGCCTGCTGGAAGATTTCGGCACGCCGGCCACCCGGCAATGGGCCATCGGCCCGCTGATCTCGTGGTCGATACCCGGCCCCGGCGCGCGCGCGCGCGTGGCCGCCAGCGAAGCCGGCGCGAAGGCAGCGCTGGCCCGTTTCGACCAGACCGTGCTGGATGCCCTGCGCGAAACCCAGACCGTGCTGGATACTTACGCGCAGGACCTGCAGCGGCTGCAATCCCTGCACACCGCGCGCGATGCCGCCCGCCAGGCCGCCGACGACAACCGCCGGCTGTATCGCGGCGGCCGCGTGCCCTACCTGGCCAGCCTGGATGCCGACCGCACCGAAGCCGGCAACGAGGCGCAGCTGGCCGCCGCGCAAGCCCAGGTTTCGCAGGATCAGATCCGCCTGTTCCTGGCCCTCGGCGGCGGCTGGCAGACCAATACCGCGCCGACGGACGGCCATGCGGCCGGCGATGCCGCGCAGACACGCTGAACCGACGGAGCCGGCGAATGTTGCTGACCGACAAACGTGCCTGGCTGTTCTCGGCCAAACTCTACGTGGCCGCCGTGGCCACGCTCGGCATCAGCCTGCTGGGCGGTCTGGCCCGCCCGTACTGGGCGATGGCGACGGTGTACGTGGTGTCGCAACCCGTGCTGGGCCTGACCCGCGCACGCGGCGGCTACCGCATCCTCGGCACGCTGCTGGCCGGCGCGGCGGTGGTGGCCTGCATGAATTTCGTGCAGACCCCGCTGCTGATGAGCGCGATGCTCGCGATGTGGCTGAGCGGCTGCCTGTTCATCGCCCTGCTGCATCGCGGCCCGTCCGGCTACACGTTCATGCTGGCCAGCTACACGGCCTCGTTCATCGGCTTCCAGGCCATCGCCACGCCGGACCAGATCTTCGACATCGCGGTGGCGCGCAGCGAGGAGATCATCCTCGGCTCTCTGTGCGCCGTGATCGTGGCTTCGCTGGTGCTGCCCACCTCGGCCAAGCCGGCGATCAACGGCCGCATCGGCGCATGGCTGGATGATGCGGCGCTGTGGGCGCAGCGGGTCCTCACCGGGCATGCGGACACGGACGGCAAGACCTCGCGGCGTGCCCTGCTGGCCGCCGACCTGGCCCAGTTCGACGCCCTGATCACGATGGCCCGCCACGACGACCCGCGCCGGCCCGAGGCCCACCGGCAGATGCAGGAATTGCGCATGCGCATGCTCGGGCTGTTGCCGGTGCTGGCATGGATCGACGACCGCCTCGGCAACCTGCGCGCGCGCCATGCGCCCGACGAAGCGCAGCATGCGCTGCTGACCGACCTGTCCGCCTGGATCGCCCGCAAGGGCACGCCTGACGAGGCCGAGGTGAACGGCCTGCGCGCGCGCATCCGGGCACTGCGGCCGGAACCGTCGGCATCCGTCGACACCCTGCTGGCCAACAGCCTGCTGCTGCGCCTGGACGAACTCGTGGAACTGTGGACCGATTGCCGGCGCCTGCAGGACGACATCGTCCACGGCCGTGCGGGCGAGAGCGAACGCAGCTTCTTCCGCATCGACATCGGCCGGATGAACGCGCTGCACGAGCGCCACGTCGATTGGCCGATGATCGGTTTCGCCGCCCTCAGCGCGGGCATCAGCCTGTTCTGCTACTGCGTGCTGTGGATCGCCATCGGCTGGCCGGGCGGCGCGTTCGGCGCGATGCTCGGCGCGGTCATCTCGGCCTTCTTCGCCGCACAGGACGACCCCGCGCCGACGATGATCCGCAACCTGCTGGCCACGCTGGCCTCGCTGGTGATGGTGGCGGTCTACCAGTTCGGCATCTTGCCGGCGGTGCACGATTTCGGCGCGCTGGTGCTGGTGCTGGCCCCGGTGTTCCTCGGTCTTGGGCTGCTGGTGTACAGCCCGAAGACCATGGCCTACGGGCTGCCGATGGCGGTCAATCTGGCCACCCTGCTCAACCTGCGCAGCACCTGGAACGGCGACGTGCAGGGCTTCCTGAACTCCTGCGTGTCGGTGGTGCTGGGCATCGGTTTCGCCATCGTGATGACCCGCCTGTTCCGCTCGATCGGCGCCGAGCTCAGCGCGCGCCGGCTGGTGCGCCAAGCCTGGACGGTGATCGCCGATGCCGCCGCCGGGCATGGCGTGCAGGACCGCGAACTGTTCACCGCGCGCATGCTCGACCTGCTCGGCCAACTCGCCCCGCGCATGGCCGCCGTGTCCAGCGACAGCCACCTGGCCACGGTCGACCTGCTCGACGAAATCCGCGCCGGGCTGAACGTGATCGAATTGCGCCGCGCGCGCCGCATGCTGCCCGAAACCAACGCGGCCGCACTGGACCGCCTGCTCGCGGCGGTCGGTGCCCATTACCGCGATCAGGCCGCACGCGGCCGCAAGCTGGCGGCGCCGGCCGCGCTGCGCGAGGCGATCGACGCATCGCTGGCGCGCGTGCGCACGCTGCCGCCCGGCACCGGCCGCGACGAAGGCCTGCTCGGCCTGATCGGGCTGCGCCATTTCTTCGCCGTCGGCGCGGCCGAAGCGGCGGAAATCGCGGTGCCCGCCTGAGCGGCGGACTTCACGCACAGCGTGCCCGACCGCGCTTCCATGTCGGGGCCGGCTTCATGCATCTGGTTCAATCACGCAAGGAAATCCATTCACCACCGCACGTCTGGACGGCATCGTGTCCGTTCGGCATCCATCGCCCGATCGGGAACCCTCACGCAGGACGCGTGCACGGTTCCGGATGGCGCGCTGGTCATCACCACGCGGATCGCGACCGGATGCATCGTCGCCGCCGCGCGCACCCTTCACTGACCTGGTCACGGAGAAAGCTCATGGTCGATACCCCCTTGCCGGGACAGGGATCCGCCTTGCGCGCCATCCCCCGGTTGCTGCTCGCCTTCATCGTCCTCGCCACCGGTTTGGCGCTGGGCTATGGCGGCATCTGCCTGCTCAAGCTGGGCGGCTCCGCCTATTACCTGATCGCCGGCCTGGCCTACCTCGCGCTGGGCGTGCTGGTGCTGCTGCGCCATCGCTACACGGCCGCGTTCTCGCTGCTGGTGTTCGTTGCCACCGCCGTGTGGGCGCTGCTGGACACCCCGCGTTTCGGCTATTGGGAGCTGCTGCCGCGGCTGGTGTTCCCGGCGCTGGTGCTGATGATGACCTTGTGGTCCGGCGCCGCTTATCCGGGCGTGTCGGTCGCCACGCGTCGGCTCGGCAACACCGGTGCGCTGGCCACCTTCGTCGCGCTGCTGGCCACGCTGGTGGCCGCGTTCTTCCCGCACGGCACGATTTCCGACCCGGTGGCCATCACCGCCGATCCGGCCGCCGCCAAGGCCTCGGCGGACAACCCGGGCGACTGGGAGTTCTTCGGCCGCAATGCCGCCGGCACGCGCTTTGCGCCGTTCGAGCAGATCACCCCGGCCAACGTGAACCAGCTGCAGGTGGCGTGGACCTATCGCACCGGTCGCCGCACCACCGGCTCCGGCACGGGCGTGGACGAAAATACCCCGCTGCAGATCGGCACCTCGCTGTACTCGTGCACGCCGGAAAACCTGGTGACCGCGATCGACGCCGATACCGGCAAGGCAATCTGGAAGTTCGACCCCGAGGCGCGCACCGCCGAGCACGTGACCTGCCGCGGCGTGGGCTATTACGACATCGACAAGGACGCCAGCCTCGATGCCGCGCAGAAGGCCGCGTACACCGAGCAGGCCTGCCGCCGGCGCATCCTCGTTTCCACGGTCGATGCGCGCCTGTTCGCGCTGGATGCCGCCACCGGCGCGCAGTGCCCGGGCTTCGGCCAGGACGGCGTCGTGGACCTGAAGCCGCACATGGGCCCGGTGGAAAACAGCAAGCGCTACCACCCGACCTCGATCCCGGTGGTGATGGGCCACCTGGCCGTGATCGGCGGCTGGGTGCGCGACATCATGGAAGGCGAACCCTCCGGCGTGGTGCGCGCCTACGACGTGCGCGACGGCTCGGAAGCCTGGGCCTGGGACGTGGGCAAACCCGACGAGCTGGCCAAGCCGGGCGAGGACTACACGCTGGCCACGCCGAACGTGTGGACCATCCCGACCTACGACCACGAACTGAACCTGGTCTACCTGCCCACCGGCAACGGCCCGCCCGATTACTGGGGCGGCAGCCGCAACCCGGCCAAGGAGAAGAACGGCTCGGCGGTGATCGCGCTGGATGCCTCCACCGGCAAGGTGCGCTGGCTGCGCCAGCTGATCCACCACGACGTGTGGGATTACGACCTGCCCTCGCAGCCGGTGCTGCATGAGGTGACCGACGCGCAGGGCCGCAAGGTGCCGGCGCTGATCCAGACCACCAAGACCGGCCACATCTTCGTGATGGACCGCCGCACCGGCGAGTTCGTCACGCCGGTGGAAGAACGCCCGGTGCCGACCACGCCGCACGCGCAGGGCGACACGATGTCGCCGACCCAGCCGTTCTCGGTGGGCATGCCGATCATCGGCGCCGGCACCCTCACCGAGCGTTCGATGTGGGGCATCAGCCCGTTCGACCAGCTGTACTGCCGCATCAAATTCAAGGACTCCAACTACCAGGGCGCCTTCACCCCGCCGAGCGAGAAGCCCTACATCGAGTGGCCCAGCCTGCTGGGCGGCATGAACTGGGGCGGCGTGTCGATCGACGAATCGCGCAACCTGATGTTCGTCAACGACATGCGCATGGCTCTGCGGATGCAGCTGATCACCCGCGAGGACGCCAGGAAGTTCAAGGTGTCCACCGACGAGGTGCCCGGCTTCATGGGCACCATCCGCCCGCAGCTGGCCGGCCCCTACGGCGGCGTGAAGATCGACATCCTGCAGTCGCCGCTGGGCGTGCCTTGCGTGGACCCGCCATTCGGCACGATGAGCGCCATCGACCTGACCACCAGGAAGCTGGTGTGGCAAGTGCCGCTGGGCACCGTGAAGGACACCGGCCCGCTGGGCATCAAGACCCGCCTGCCGATGCCGATCGGCATGCCGACCCTGGGCGGCCCCACCTCCACCGCCTCGGGGCTGGTGTTCTTCGCCGGCACGCAGGACTACTACCTGCGCGCGCTGGACGCGGCCACCGGCAAGGAAGTGTGGAAGGCCCGCCTGCCCGTGGGCGCCGTGGCCGCACCGCTGGTGTACGTCTCGCCGAAGACCGGCAAGCAGTACGTGGTGATCTCCGCCGGCGGCACCAGCCATTCGCCGGACGTGGGCGACTACGTGATCGCCTATGCGCTGCCGGACAGCGCGACGAAGAAGTAAGCCGCACCGACCGGGCGGCCGATGCCGTCCGGCCTATCGCGCAACGCCGCATCGAAACGGCACGCAGCGGGAAACGAAAAGGCCCGGCAATTGCCGGGCCTTTTCTTCATCTGCCGGAACAGGAAAACGGCAAACGGCCATTGCCACGCGTGTCTACCCGGAGCCGGCTCGCGCCCCCGCCCGCCTCTGCGCCGGCATCTGCGCGATGCCCGGGGCCGGTCGTGCGTCCCGCCGACTTTGCGCGTTCCATCCCGCCTGATCGGCCGATGCCCGCATCTGTCCTCAGACCAGCTTGCCGGCATTGTCGAGCACGTAATCGCAGCCTTTGTCCTTGAGCTTGTCCGAGACCGAATCCAGATTGAAGGACTTGCCGCCGTCACCCTGCAGGATGCCTTGCAGGCCGCTCTTGTAGCCGCTGTCCTGCCGCGCCTTCTTCTCGGTGCCGAGCCCGTACTTGGACAGCAGTTTGTCCTTCACCGACGCCACCGCATTGCCGCTCAGGTATTTGCGCTTCACGCAGTACTCCAGCACGCCGGCCGCATTGCCCGCAGTCTTGCCGCTGATGCCGGGCAAGGCCAGCCCGCCCAGCGACGACAGGCCCTCGGCCGATTGCGCGGACGCTTCACTGCCGCCCAGCGATTTCTTCAAACTCTTGAGGTCCACGGCCGAGGCCGACCCGGCCATGGCCAGCAGGCCAACGGCAATGACGAAACAACGCAGGTTCATGGAGTGATTCTCCCGTTGACGTGGCGGGCCGGAGGGTTCGATGCAGCAACGATCATAGCTGCACGCCATCGCAGGAGCCCTGTCGGTGCGGTCAGCGGCGGCGTGGATGGAACGGGTGCCGTGCCGCGTCCCGACGCGACATGCCCGCGGCACGGGCCGCGAGATGGCCGGGCATGTAAACCGCACCTTAGCGCCGGCGGCAGATCCTGCCGATCCTGCCATCGCCGGCAACCGGCGCCGACGCGCCTGGCTTACGATGTCGCCACCCCGTCGGTCGCGCTGCGCACGCTCCACATGAAGGCTCACCTCCCCGCAGAAGCCGTGCCGGCATGAGCCACGCATCGCTGCACACCCCGCCCCGGGCCGGCACCCGGAGCGAGCGGCTGCAATCGTGGGTGGCGGCCTTCGTCAGCGCCTTGCTGCACCTGCTGCTGTTGCTCCTGCTGCTGTCCTCTTCCGTACCCACCGTGTCCGATCCGGACGGCGCCGCCGGCGGCAGCCGGATGAAGGTGGATTTCGTCGGCGAAGCCTCGCCCCAACCGGTGCAGAGCAAGCAGCCCGCCTCGCCTTCGGCCCGCCGCGCCAAGGCCGGCACGCCCGTGCAGACCACGCTGGTGCAGCATGCCGAGCACCCGCTGCCGCCGCAGGCCGAACCCACGCGGACGCATCGCCCCGACGTGCGGCAGGCCGCGCAAGCCGAACAGACCCCGGCGCAAACCCCGTCACAAGCGGCCGCCAGCCTGCCGCCCAGTGCCGACCGCCACCCCGAGACCTGGACCGGGCGGCCGCCGGGCATGCTCGACCAGGACAGCGCCCGCGACAATGCCGGTCTGGCCGACAGCGCCTCCGTCAGCCACGGCAACGGCCGCACCAACAACAACGCCTCCGGCTCCAGCCTCGAAGTGGGCGGCTATCAGGTGTACTACGACTTGCTCAGCGAAGAGCGCCTGCGCGCGTGGAAGGCGCAGGGCATGAAAGAACTGTTCATTCCGCTGCCGGGCACCGAGTACCAGATGGTGTGCCCGCTGGAAGTCGCCCTGCGCCGCGGTTCGAGCAAGTGCCGGCTGCTGCCGCCGGACTCGCCGGAACTGAAGGACATCGGCGACGCGCGCAAGGCCATCATCATGATGGACGTCTACCACGAAGGCGAACGCCTCTGGCACGGCCCCGGGCCGTACCGCTGAGCCGGCCGCACCGCCGCCGGCCCGCCATCGCCGGCCCGGGTCGCGGCTTCGCCGGATGCCGTCGCGTCGGCTTTGCCCCCTCATCAAACATGGCGGCGGCACGTTGTCGGACGTCCATCATCGGGACCGGCCCTGCCGCCGGTGTCCGATGGATGTCCATGCCTGCGTGGAAAGCGGCATGCGGCCGCGCGCGTACCATGCAGTCCCCTTGGCCAGACCGGATTGCACGATGCTGCCGCGCTTCGATGCCCTGTTGATCGACATGGACGGCACGCGGGTGGATTCGCGCGCACTGGGCGTGGCCCCGGACCGCTGCATCGTGATCGAGGACGCCGATGCCGGCATCGCCGCCGGCTGGCCGCCGGATGGCTGGCACCTGTCTGCCGCAATGACGGCCCGACATTCCCTCTTACCCACGCCTTCGCCAGCTGTCCCCAGCCACAGGCTGACAAGCCTCGCGCATGGCGTTAAGGTCAAGTGAGGAACGGGGGTTTCGCATGGGACGCAACAGGGGACGTGGGCTCGACACCTTGGCCGGCTTGCCGTGGCCGGTGGGGTTTTTTACCGGCATTGCCGGCTATCTGCTGGTGCGCCACGGGCTGGTCTGGTGGATGTCCCGCCACGGCAGCGCACTGGCGCAGGCTTTCAGCCGGGATCCCGGCGCGCTGCTCGCGCCGCTGGCATGGCTGCTGCTAGCCGCCTGCTGGCTGGCCGCACTGGTGTCGTACGTGCGGGCACGGCAACGCCGTCGCTGGCTGGACACCCGCACCGATCTGGAAAGCCTTGCCGCCGGCGGTTGGCGCCAATTCGAAAAGCTGGTGGGCGAAGCCTTCCGCCGTCAGGGCTATACCGTGGAGGAAACCAGCCTGGGCGGCGCCGATGGCGGCATCGATCTGATCCTGCGCAAGGATGGCCGTCGCACGCTGGTGCAATGCAAACAGTGGAAACGCCAGCGGGTGGGTGTGAGCATCGTGCGCGAGATGGCCGGCCTGCTCGCCCACCATCACGCCGACGCGGTGAAGATCGTCTGCATCGGCAGCTATACGCCGGACGCTGAGCGGTTTGCGCAAGGCAAGCCGATCGAGCTGATTGGCGGGGAGCGGTTGCTGGGGATGATTCGGGCAGTGCGGCGAGTGGCGGCCGCGTCCCCGTCACCGCAGGCGCGGATCGAACTCCAACTTGCACCAGCAGTCGTTACACCCGCGTCCACCGTAACGCCTGCCTGTCCACGCTGCGGCAGTGCACTTGTGCAGCGGACCAACCGCCGTACCGGCGAAAGCTTTCTTGGATGCAGTCAATTCCCGAAGTGCAGGGGTACTGGATAAGTGAACCTGACCCGTTACTGGATACTGAAGTTGGTTTACGCGGCACAGAGGTTGGGGTGAACGAATCAGTTACTCCATATAGTCATAAGGTCAAAATAATGAAAGAACCACCTCTTCCAGAGGAGCTATTCGGCGAGGTGCAAAGAATTTTTCGAACGACACCTGCGGTTTTAGCCGGATCTGGGTTCTCGTGCGGCTATGGGCTTCCCGGCATGTGGGACTTAGGCTTGCACCTGTTAGCCAATGTCGAGTCTGCGCTGAAGACAGATGAGGCAACGGCGCTGTGGCTGAACGCGTCCGATGCCATCAAGGCCAACCTTGAGGCTGGGCTAAACACCATTCCGCAAGGCGCGGCTGGTCGAGAAGAACTCGTTCATGCGATTCGCTATGAGACTGCCAAGCTGATTCTCTCGGCGACGGCCAAGGCGGAGCAGGCCATTCTCGACCAAGGCCTTGGCGGCGGTCACGCTCCCGCGCGTTTGCTTCGACTCCTATTCAATTGGTCTGCGCAAAACGCAGAGAGCATTCCAGTCATCACAACGAACTACGACACGCTGTTGGAGCTGTTCTGCGATCTGGCTGAGCTGCCGCTTGATACGGGGTTCACCGGCTTTCGTCGTCGTAAACCGCGAGCGGCACCGATCTTTCAGACTCAGTACAGCCGGGTTTGGGCGGCAGAAAAGAAGGGTGGCTATCAGGCGGATCACCGACCCTGCAAGACTGTTCGGCTTCACAAGCCACATGGGTCGATCAGTTGGCTAGCGACACCTAACGGGCCGGTGGAAGCTCTGAACGATAACTCGGATGCTGCCCGAGCCATCGTCGTGCCAGGGCCATCTAAATATCAGGACGCGTTAGTCAACACGCTTTTTGATTCCATGCGCACCGAGATGAACACGGTGCTGGGAAGCGCATCAGCTCTGCTGTGCCTAGGCTTTGGCTTCAACGATGACCACCTTCAAGGCGTCATCAAAGCCAGGCTGGATGCACACATGCCGCTCATTTTGCTGACTCGCAGCCCAACAGAAAGCATCAAGAAGTTGCTGCAGGCATACCCCCATGCCATTGCGATCTTCAAAGAGGATGCAGGCGCAAAGTGTCGCTGGAAGGGCGAGGTCTACGTATCAGATGAGCCGCTTTGGCAGCTGGATGACTTCCTAAAAAAATTCTTGGAGTAAGGGCAGGCAATGACAATCTTCACATTCAACGAGCAACAGTCGATTGGCGAGGTTCGCAGCGTCGAAACGTCACGCATCACCATTCGAGTCACTGATGGGCAACGTCTGCAAAAGGCACGCGTCGGGCGACTGGTGGCGATTCAGGCGACCGGCGATGAGTGGTTGATTGGCATCGTCGAGCGTGTCTGGCGTCACCCTGTCGAATTGCCGACCTTGGACGAAGGCGAAGTTGCAGAGGGCGCTGCCGCGATTCAACAGGAAGAGAACGGTGTGGCCATCAGTTTGGCGGGCACTTACCGCGCTCGTGACGGACAACGGCACAACACCTTCAGCCGCGCCGTCTTTGCGCTCCCCGAGATCAACCGCCCCGTTTACCCCATTGAGGAGAAGTCCCTTGAGGACTTCATGGGCATCTTGAGCGCGTCATCCAAAGCGGATGCGGCGACGCCACTGAAGGTCGGCACCTACACGTTGGATGGCAAGGCGAGTGCATACATCGACGGAGACAAACTCTTCCAACGTCACGCCGCTCTGCTGGGCAGCACAGGTTCCGGAAAGTCATACACGGTCGCTTCGATCCTAGAACAGTCTGCTCAGCTACCGCACGCCAACATCATCGTCTTCGACCTCCATGGTGAGTATTCGAGCATGAAGTTCGCCTCGCACTACCGGCTTGCGGGGATCAGCGATTTGAAGGAGACCAAGGACAGTGCTGTCTTCCTGCCCTTCTGGCTGCTCAACTATGACGAGATGCAGTCACTGTTCGTAGATCGGTCTGAAGAGAGCGCACCAAATCAGGCTAGCGAGCTGATGAAACAGGTCTTGGATCTCAAGAAAAAATCCATCGAAGGGCTCGGAAAGCATGAGCTGCTCGATGGATTTACGGTGGACACGCCAGTTCCGTACAAGTTGGCTGACCTCATTGAGGCCATCGCCGAAAAAGACAAGGAAATGGTGCAGGGAAGTAAGGGGGAGAAGCAAGGACCACTCTTCGGTAAGCTGACGAGATTCCTGAACAGGATCAGTGTCAAGACTAAAGATCGCCGTTATGCCTTCATGTACCAAGCTCCTGCCGAATATGAAACCTATGAGACTTTGCACCAGTTAGCAACCAAGCTGCTTGGAACTGGTGTCAAGGAGGATGGCGTCAATCCGGGGATCAAGATTATTGATTTCTCCGAGGTCCCTTCAGACATCCTCCCCGTTGTTGTTGGTTTGGTTGCTCGAATCGTCTATCAGATTCAGTTCTGGAGTTCGCCGGGCACCGACGGGGATGCCCGCCATCCAGTTGTGCTGGTCTGCGATGAAGCCCATCTCTACCTACCCAGCGGTGCCGCGTCGGTCGGTCCAATGGAGAAGCGCGCGCTTGAAAATTTTGAGCGTATCGCCAAGGAGGGGCGCAAGTATGGCGTCGGACTGATGGTGGTCAGCCAACGCCCTTCGGACGTAAGCACAACCATCCTCAGCCAGTGCAGCAACATCATCAGCCTGCGGTTGGCGAACAAGACCGATCAGGCGGTCGTCAAGCAGTTGCTCCCGGAGAGCTTGGAAGGCCTCATGGAGGTATTGCCGACTCTTGATGTGGGCGAGGCGGTGGTGGTTGGAGATGCCACCTTGCTGCCAACACGCATCAAGATGTCCAAGCCCAAACACGAGCCTCGCAGCGCGACGATTCCCTTCTGGACACGCTGGGCTACGCCCAAGGCAGAAGTGGATTTGGCCAAAGCGGTTGAAAATATGCGGCGACAATCTCGTTCCAAGTAAATAGCTGTGGGTCGTACCAGGGGCGACAACGGAGTTAGCGTCAATTTCACTTCCGCCACCCTATCTCGGCTCAGAACAAGCTGCCCTGCTTGGGTTTTTGATCTGATCTGACAGCGTGAACAGTTGAAGGCGCTTTGTCGGCTTCCGGCTTCCCCAAGCGCCACGCCAGCCCCGACGTGCGCTGGGCATGCCGCGCCAACGCGGCGCGCAGCACGGCTTCGCTGGCGGCCAGGTGCACGCGGGCCTTGGCGCGGGTGAGGCCGGTGTAGAGCAGCTCGCGGCTGAGCACGCGGGCATCGCGCACGGGCAGTTGCAGCCAGACGGTGTCGAACTCGCTGCCCTGGGCCTTGTGCACGGTCATGGCGAAGGCGCTTTCGTGCGCGGGCAGGGTGCCGGGGTGGAAACCGCGCACGGCCGCTGCCGCGCCGTCGCCGGCATCGCCCTTGCCGCCGGGGAACCACGCCACCGGCATGCCGTCGGCATCGGGCAGGCAGATGCCGACGTCGCCGTTGAACAAACCATGGCGGTAGCTGTTTTCGGTGACCAGCAGCAGGCGGCCGGGGAAGTACGGCGTGGCGCCGCGGCGGCCGCGCGCGGTGTCGGCCAGCAATGCCTCGATGCGGGCATTGAGGCCGCGCGCGCCCTGCGGGCCCTCGCGCACGGCGGTGAGCAGGCGCAGCGTGCCGGCGCGGCGCAGGGCCTCGGCCGGGTCGCCGGCTTCGGCCAATGCACGCCAGTGTGCGAGCAGGGCTTCGCGCTGGCTGGCGAACGGGTCGGCCACGTCCTGATGGAAATGCACGCCGGCCAGCGTGCCGCCGCGCAGCAGTGCCAGCGCGGTGTCGGCATCGCCGGTGCGCACGGCTTCGGCCAGCGGAGCGAGGTCGAACCCGGCCTGCTGCCGCCAGCCCTGCACCAGGTTGACCCGATGCCCGCCGATGCCCGCCACCTCGGGCAATGCCGGGGCCGTGCCGATCAGCGGCGCGAGCGCGGCGGCATCCTCGGCGGCCAGTGCATCGCCGGGGCCGGCCGCGGCGAGGATGGCGGCCAGCACGTCGCCGGCTTCCACCGAAGGCAACTGGTCGGCATCACCCAGCAGGATCAACTGGGTGCCGTCGGCCACCGCGGCCACCAGCTTGGCCATCAGCGGCAGGTCGACCATCGAGGCTTCGTCCACCACCACGATATCGAACGGCAGCGGGTTGTCGGCGTCGTGGCGGAAGCGCGGCGTGTCCGGGATGCTGCCGAGCAGCCGATGCAGCGTGCTGGCGCCGGTGGGCAGCTTGACCAGCCATTGGCCATCGATGCCGGACGCAGCCATCGCCGCGGCGGCACGGCGCAGGCTTTCGGCCATGCGCTCGGCGGCGCGGCCGGTGGGCGCGGCCAGCGCGATGCGCGGCGCGGGCTGTCCGCTGGCGGCGGCCTGCGCCAGCCGCAGTACCAGCACTTTGGCAATCGTGGTGGTCTTGCCGGTGCCGGGGCCACCGGTGATCAGCAGCAGCGCGCGGCGCAAGGCCAGCGCGGCGGCGCGAGCCTGGCGGTCGTCGTCGCACGCGGCGGGGAACAAGGCGGCAAAAATGCCGGCCAGCGCGGCGGCATCGAAGGCCGGCAGCGGCGCGACGGCAATGCGGCGCAGGCCGAGCGCAAGCCCGCGCTCGTACTCGCGGTAGCGGCGCAGATAGAGCAGGCCGCCTTCCAGCACCAGCGGTGCGGACGGGTCGGCTGGCTCCGCGCCGCTGTCGGGCGAGGCCACCCATGGTGACGCCCGCAGATCGGCCTGCCATGCGGCGGGTGCGGGCAAGGGCGGCGGTTCGCTCTCGCCCCGCGCGGTGGACAGCAACTGCGGCGCGGCCGGATCGAAACCGGCGTGGCCTTGCGCCACCGCCAGCGAGGCCAGCGCGGCAGCGGCCAGCACGCTGTCGGGCGTGTCGCCGCGCAGGCGCTGCAGGCTGTGCGCCAGCGCGTGGTCGAGCGGACGGATCAGGCCGGCGTGCAGCAGCGCGTCGTGCAGGCTCATGCCGATGTCTCCGCATCGCCGTGGCCGGCAAACAACGCGTCGAGCGCGGTCACCAGCTCCGGCGCGAACATCCATGCGCGCACGCCGGGCGAAGCGGCATCGCCGGCATCCAGCCCGCGGCAGAACAGATAACGCACGCCGCCGAAGTCGCGCGCGTAGTCATAGCCATCACCCAGGCGGAAGCGCAGCCAGCGGTGAAGCGCCAGCGTGTACAGCAGCGCCTGCAGGCCGTATTCGCTGTGTTCCATCGCCGCATCCATCGCCGCCGCGTCGTAGCGCGGCAAGCGGTTGGACTTGTAATCCAGCACGTACCACTTGCCATCGAAGCGGTAGGTCAAATCGATCAGGCCGGTCATCAGCCCTTCCAGCCGCTGCCGCGCGCCGAAACCGCTGCGGCCGTGCAACAGGCCGTGGCGGTGCAGCAGAGCGAGCAGCGCCTGCGCCGAAGTGGGCTGCATGGCGAAGTGGAACTCCATCTCGTTGCGGCGCTCGCTTTCGGGCAGCGCGGCCAGCGTGCAGCCTTCGGGCAGGGCCACGGTGAGCGTGTGGCCGACCAGCGGCAGCAGCGCGGCCACGCCGTCGGCGATGTCGGCTTGTTCGTAACCGGCCTCGCGCAACGCCCCGGCGATCACCGCGTCCTGCCCGGTCGGTGCGGCATCGCCCGCGCGCCAGCCGCGCCATGCGCCGAAGTCGGCATGCTCCAGCGCGGCGTGCATCACCACGCCGAAGCGCGAGCCGGAAAAGCGCGGATCCGGCGGCGTGTCGTCCGCCGCCGGCGTGGCCGGCTCGGCGGCGGCCGGGTCGGTGGCCGGGGCTTCGTCCTCGCCACCCGGGTCGGCTTCGGTTGCGGCGGCCATCGGGTCGCCACCACTTTCGGCCCGTGCCAGCTGCGTGAAGCTGTATACCCACCAGTCCGGCGCGATGCGGCGGGTGATGCGGCGCGCCGGTGCCACGCGGCCTTCGTCCTCGGCCGGCAGGCGCGGCGGCGGTGCTTCGGCCATGCCTTCGACGATGCGGATGTCGGCATGCGCGCGCAGGGCGTCCATGTCGGCCAGCAGGGGCGCGAGCCGGCTCTTGGCGACATCGGCCACGTCGCCGGCCGCGATCCACAGTGCATGTTCGGCGCGGGTGAGGCCGACGTAGAGCAGGCGTGCGTCCTCGGCCTGCTGTTCGCGCTTGAGCGCCTGGCCGGCGTCCTTCCAGTCCTGCGCGTCCTTGTCGATGCGCCAGTGCAGCGTGCGCGTGCCGGTTTCGGCGTCGTGGACCACGCGGCAACGCCCGGTCTCCGGCGGGCTGGTGCCCAGGCCGGCAAACGGCAGGTACACCAGCGGGTATTCCAGCCCCTTGCTCTTGTGCAGGGTGACGATCTGCACGCGGTGCGCGTCCGATTCCAGCCGCAACAGTTGCGCCTCGTCGCCCTCGTCGGCGCCAGCCATCTGCGCAGCCAGCCAGTCGATCTGGCCGTGCAGGCCGAGCGTGCGCGTGGCCGCTTCCTGCAGCAGCTCGCCCAGTTGCAGGTAGTTGGTCAGGCGGCGCTCGCCATCAAGCAGGCCGAGCAGGCGTTCGGCCTGCTGCGCGCACACCTCGGTGACCAGCGCGAGCGGGCCGTCGTGCTGCCAGCGTTCGCGCCAGGCCAGGCATTGGCCCTGATGCCGGCGTTGCGCATCGCCTTCGGTTTCCAGCGCGGCGATGGCGGCGGCATCCAGCCCCAGCAGCACGGTGGCCAGTGCGGCGCGCAGGCGCCCGCTGTCGGCGGGCTGGTGCAAGGCCAGCAGCAGCGCGCGCAGCTCGGCGGCCTCGTCGGTGGCAAACAGGCTCTGCTTGCCGGCCGCGACCGCCGGCACGCCGGCACGGGCCAGCGCCTGCTGCACGCGCGCGGCATCCTTGTGGTTGCGCACCAGCACGGCGATGTCGCCCGGCCGCACCGGCTTGCCGTCGATCAGCGCAGTGCCCGCGCGCGCGTCTGCCAGCACGCGGTGGAGGTGCGCCACGCAGGCGGCGGTGGCGGCCTCGCGCGAGGCATCGGCCTTGAGCGGCGTGCCGTCGCCGCTGCGCAGCAGGCGCAGGGTGAGCGCCGGGGCCGCCACGCCATCGCGCAGGTAATCGGCATCATGGCGGCGGGTGCCCGGCAGCACCGGTTCGAAGGCGATGCCGGGCTGCGCGAAGGCCTCCTCGCCACGGCGTTCGGCGCCGTCGTACAGGGCCTGGATCGCGCGCAGCACCGCCGGGCGCGAGCGGAAATTGTGGTCCAGCCGCGGCGCGAGGCTCGCCACCGCCTTGGCCGCCAGATAGGTGGCCACGTCGCCGCCGCGGAAACCGTAGATGGCCTGCTTGGGGTCGCCGATCAGGGCGAGCAGCTGCGTGTCGCCATCGGCGCTGGCGTCCGCCGCATCGGCCGCGCGCGGCGTGCCGAACACCTGCGCGAAGATGCGCCACTGGCGTGCGTCGGTGTCCTGGAACTCGTCCACCAGCGCAACGCGGTACTGCGCGCGCAGGCGCGCGGTCAGTGCGTCGCCGCGTGCCCCGGCCAAGGCTTCGGCCACGCCGGCGATCAGGTCGTCGTAGGTCTGCACGCGGCGCGCGCGCTTGAGGGCGGCCAGACGCGCGCGCCCTTCCTCGCGCAGGTCGTGCAGCAGGTGCATGGAGGCGGCCATGCGCCACGCGAGGTGGCGCTCGCGCGCGGCCAGCCAGTCGGCAATCGCCGGCTGCAATGGCGAAACCGGGGTCTTGCCGGCGAAGTCCTTCTTCGTGCCCTTGGCCAGCGCCTCGTGGGTGAGCTTGTCGAGCTTTTCGCCGAAGGCGATGGCCGGATCGGGATGGCGGCTCCAGCCACGCAACTCGCGCTGCAAGGCCTGCACCCAGTCGGTCTTGTAGATGTTCTTGTTGAGCATGCCGGCGTCGATGGCGGCCAGCACGTCGGCAAAGTACGCATCGCCGTGCGCGATGATCGCGTCGGCCAGGCGCGTGGCCGGCGCCGACAGGTCCGGCGCCTGCGCATCGGCCGCGGCGCCATTGCGGGCAGGCCGCAGCGGCAGCGGGCCGCACAGCGCCTCCATGTCCTCGGCCAGCGCGTCCGGGCCGGACCACAACCCGGCCAGCGCGATGGCATCGCCGGACTCGTGCGCATGCCGTCGCCACAGGTCGGCGGCGACTTCGGCCATCAGCGCCTTGTCGTTGGCCAGCAGGTCGGTGACGGCGAAACCCTGCCCGGCTTCCAGCGCATGCTCGCGCAGCACCCGCGCGCAGAAACCGTGGATGGTGAAGATGGCGGCAAGGTCGGTTTCCTCGGCGGCGGTACGCAGTCGCGCGGCCAGCTGTTCCGCGGTTTCGCGCACGCCTTCGCGTGCCAGATGCGCGTCGATCACCGCGCGGGTCAGCGCGGCCTCGTGGCCTTCGTCGGCCGCGGCCTGCGTGCCGACCAGCGCGGCGGCCAGGGCCAGCCGTTCGCGAATGCGCCGACGCAGCTCCTGGGTGGCCGCCTCGGTATAGGTGACGGCCAGCACCTGGCCCATGCGCAAGCCGTCCTCGACGATCAGGCGGGTGAACAGCGTGGCCAGGGTGAAGGTCTTGCCGGTGCCGGCGCTGGCCTCGATCAGCCGCGTGCCGCGCAGCGGTTCGGCCAGATACGGCTCGGTGGCGGGGTCGAAGGTGCTCATGCGGCGTCGGCGTCGAGGGCACCCGCGCGGGCAGTGCCGGTGCGCAGCAGGTCGTAGATGCGCAAGCTGACAGCCTCCATGCGCGCATAGGCCGCATCGTCGGCGAAAGGATCGCGGCCGCGCAGGGCCAGCCGGATCGCCGCGCCCTCGCCTTCGGCAAAACCGCCATTGCCGTCGCCGTGCCACCGTTTGTACGCGGCGGCGCGGCCCTTGTCCGCATTCTCCGCGCTCCAGATTTCCCAGCCGGTGTAGGGCGCGAACGGCAACGGCGCATGCAGGCCTTCGGCGCGGATGGCCAGCAGCTGGCGCAAGGCGGCACGGGCCTGCTCCGGTGGCAGCGCAGCGGTCACGAACGGGCCGGGCCCGGCATCGGGCGTGTCGTGGATTTGCACCAACGGCAAGCCGGCACCGGCGGCACTGGCCAGCAGCCAGTCCAGGCCCCAGCGCAACGCGGCGTTGCCGTTGAGCGCGGCAGGCCGCACCCGCAACAGGCCGCGCGGGTGCACATCCGCCACCCGGCCACGCACGCGCAAGCCATCGATGTCGGTCTCGAACACGTCCGACGCCGGCGCCGTGCCATCGACCCAGGCCGCGCTGGCGTCGGCAAAAGGACGCACCTGTGCCAGCAGGGCATCGAACTGGCGCGCACCGAGCGCGCCGGACGGCAGCAGCGCGCGCGCGCGCAGGCGGTCGCGCAAGCCCGCCTCGCGGCCATCGCGCAAGGCATCGAGCAGGTGCTGGCGGATGCGCGTGCCTTCCGGCCCGCCGGCGGGCAGCACCAGCGGTTCGACATCCTCGTCCCGCGCCAGCGCCTCGGGCAGGCGCAGGCCCAGGCGCTGGGCGAGAAACTGGCCCTGCGGGTCGGCGAAGAAGCGGCGCAGCGCCTCCAGCGGCAGCACGTCGTCGGACTGCGCATCGGCCTTGGCGGACGCAGGCAGCGCATCGGCCAGCCATGGCGACAACGCCTGGCGCGCGCCGCCGACGCGGCCGGCGGCCGGATGCCACTGCGTGCGGTAAC
>Ga0194136_1000526_pt1 | contig 19665 bp, 10 predicted proteins | sample TARM_MetaG_T3A_1_FD_134023 | JGI IMG/M metagenome (GOLD analysis project Ga0194136, IMG submission 134023) | Freshwater microbial communities from Pennsylvania, USA, analyzing microbe dynamics in response to fracking - TARM_MetaG_T3A_14 (version 2) | ecosystem: Environmental > Aquatic >...
AAGATTAAAAGAAAAAGACTTAAAACACGATAAACTGCAAAGATGGTTAACATTCCTTAGAGCAGATATATCAGAAGAAGAGTTAAAGGAGTTGATGGAGATGGATACAGATATTAAAAAAGCTGAAGAAAAAATAGAGTATCTAGGAAGTGACCCTAAAACAATAGCTCTTTACAAAGCAAGAGAAAGGTCTCTACATGAAAGAGCCAATATGATTAATGGTGCAAGAGAAGATGGAGAATTAAAAGGTAAAATGGATGTAGCAAGAGCTTCTTTAGAAAATGGATTGACTATAGATATTATTGCTAAAATAACAGGCTTAGACATATCTATTATAGAAGAATTACAAAAAGAAATAAAGAGCCATTAGTATAAGCACAAAGCCTGGAGAAACTCCAGGCTTTTTTCTACCTTCCTACCTTGAAGGGCTTTGTTCATACTGTAATAAATATTGTTTATTGTTGGTTTTTTAATATTTAACTATTCAAAACTAGTAATAAGGTATATTATTCTAAGTTTTACTTTTGACTATTATTTCTATATTATTTATCTTTTTAAATTAAAAAAATCTAAATAATTGTCCCTATTTTTTGACTAATTATTTGAGTCAATGTTTTTTTTAATAGTTCTAGGGTAACACCAACACCTATTTTTTTTAATTTATCCATTGCTTCATTCCACACACTATCAGACCTTGCTTTATCAATGAAGTCATGTCCTTCCCATGTAAGCCCTTTAGCTAAAAATGATTTTCCTAAATTACTTTGTATTTTAGTAATGTTTATTAAGTTAGCTTCAGCCATCAAGTAAACATGATATATAATTTCATCTTGAGTATATTTTTCAATTTCAATATAAGTTTTTCCAATTATATCTTCTTTTTCAAATTCAAACAATATTTTTCTAATTAATTCCATATTTCTTTTCATTTGTTCTCCATTCTCTAATACTAAATTTTATAGATATTTTATTTAAAAAAAGTATACCCCCTTTTTTCTTATTTATCAAGGCTTTTAGGCTTTGTTAATCTTCTAAACAAAAAAATCCCAAAATTAATTGGGATTTTCCTTCTACCTAAAATCTAATCAATATTTCCTTATCACTTCTACCTTTAAAAGTAGGTCTTTGGAATCTACTTTCTCCATATAGTCTTCTTGATTTATCACTTACATTTCTTTCTATGTAGTCTCTCAATTCCTCTACACTTATTTTTTTATCTATGTTTTTATCTGCTTCTCCACTTAATCCTTTTAATAAGTAGTAAGTAAATAATCCATAACCTTGCTCTGTATATGAATTACTTAATTGATTAGTATCTGTTGCATTAAATACCATTAAGTTATCATATTTCAAAGCTTCTTCATTTACTTTTAATACTCCTGGTCTAGTTCCTTCTAATAAACTTGCTACTTCAGTACCTCTACTTGTACCACCAGCAAAGCAACTATCTATAAATAAGTATGAATTTTTAGCCTTGGTGCTTCCAAGGTCTCTATAAACATCCCCTACCTTGTATGCTGTTAATCTAGGACTTGCAGGGTCACTATCATGTAGTAAAAGGTATGTATCCCCATCATTAGTAGGTATTCCATGTCCACTAAAGTAGAAGTATACAGTATCTCCCTCTCTTACTCTTCCTTGTAATCTATCTTGTAAAAGCATTCTCATTTCTCCAAGAGTAGCTTGACTATTTTCCAAATAGAATATATTGTGTTCTGGTACGCCCATTAATTTATTAAAGTACTTCTTCATTGCTAAGGCATCTCTTCTAGCATAGTCAACATTAGCAGTTCTTCTATAGTCTTCTATTCCTACAACTATTGCCCATTTTTTACTATCTTCTTTTACAGAAGTAAATTTATCTATAAAAGTATCTACATCAGAAATAATTGAAATTCCCTTGGCAACCTCTATAGTTCTTTCTGTTCTCTGTGCTTCTAAGTTTACCTCTCTAATAGTAGGTACAGCCTTATTCATAGCTAGATTAAGTTCTTGCTCTATCTTGTCATTAGCTCTTTCTTCATATAGATTCATTGTAAATGGTAAACTTCCATCACCTTGGTATCTAAAGTTAGTAACAAAAGAGGCTTTTACTTTTTGGCTCTCTCCACTTTTTAAAGTATCAAATTTAAAAGTACTTTCAGACATATTGATAATTCCTTCTGCTCCCCTTGATATATCAAAGATAACATCTCTAGCATCTCCTTCACCAACATTTTGTATTAGCACATATATATCAAATCTTTCTCCTTGCTCAATTTGTCCATTCTTATTTTCATCATCTATAGCATAATCTATGATTTTTAAGTTTGGAATTGATTTAGGTTCAACACTAAAGCTAAAGTTAGCAGGGAAAGGATTAAATCCATTCTGCTCTTCTACCACTAATTCAAAGTTAGCTCTATCCTTAGTTAAATTATCTTTTCCAGTAAATTCAATAACAGCTACCTTACTTTCATTAGCTCTAATTGTTCCCAATGGATAAGTGCTTCTAAAACTTACTTGATTATTTGAAGGATTTTTAATATTAAGATTTACATTTTGTGCAGGTCCTTTTCCAACATTTTTAACAGTAACTGTTAAAATCATTTTTTCAGAGCCAGTTAAAATTCCATCATTATTTTCATCCTTTAATTCTATTGAGTATTCCAATTGTGGCAATTCTTTTACTACTATATTTTCTAGTTTAAATTCATTTAAGTTTACTTCTTTTAATTGAGGTGTATAGCTAAGTGTTCTAGCATAAGTTTTACCTTCTCTATCAACAACCTTTAATTCTATGTTGTTTTCCATACCCTCTACCAAGAACCATTGAGATTTAAAACTATATCCTACCTCTGGTATATATTGAATCTTATCAAATTTATTTAATTTATTGATACTAATATTATTTCCATTTAATAAAAGTTCTTCTATTTCTGTATCATCATATACTTTCCCTTTAATACTTAACATATTGTTTTCTATACTGGTATTTGTTATAAAAATTACAGGCTCATGTAAATCCGGCTTAATTAAGCTCATATCACTTGCTAAAACCCAACCTTTTTCTTTAGTAGAAGTGCTTTCTAATAAATAATGCTCTCCTGCTATTCCTAATAATTTAAACTCTGTTCCAATAGGTATATTTTTAAAGTTATCTCCAGTAAAGTCATAATTAAACCTTACTTCCTTTTTATTAGCAAAAATTCTATTTGTATTTCTGCTTTCATCCATAGTAATAACCTTGTCTTTTCCTATCCAAGTACCATCTGCTAGATAATAGTATTCCTCTATATCATCATAAGCTTGAATATTAATAACATCACCTGAACTATATGTATTTCTTCTAGCCCCACCAATAGAATCAAAGGTAGAAGTATTGTTATTAAGTACAGCTAATTTAGTATTACTTTTTTCCAAATAAGAAATATTACTAGGCTCTATCCAACCTCTTAAACCATCTTCTTCAATATAGAATAAATCAAGCTCTTTAGAGTAGTAAAGGTCTTTAATTATTCTAGCTTTAGGAATATTTAGCAAGATATTAGTTTTGTTTATATCCCCATATACAGAAGTATTATTAAGAGTATATAGCATATAGCCTTCAATATTGCTATAAAGACTTTCTATTTCCTTTATATTTATCTTCCCTTTAAGAGGTCTATATATTTCATTATTTATACTACTAAATTCTATAATAGTATTCTCTGGTAAAACCCCTATAACCTCTCCAGTTTCACCTGTTACTTGTATTTGTTTTTTAGTTCTACCAATTAAATTACGCCAAATCTTAATACTTTTATCTGTACTTCCACTTGCTAATAAATTTCCATCAACACTAAATGCTAAAGTCTGTACTCCTTTATCATGCCCTTTAAAATCTTTAATATTCTTCCATGTATGAACATCCCAAATTTTTATAGTATTATCCCAACTTCCACTAGCTAGAAACTTCCCATCTGGACTAAATGTTATATATTTTACAGAATTCTGATGTTTTTTAAGAGTCTTAATTTCCTTTCCTGTATGAATATCCCAAATTTTTATAGAGTGATCATTGCTTCCGCTAGCCAATAAATTTCCATTAACATTAAATGCTACAGATTGTACCCAACTACTATGTCCACTAAGAGTTTTAATCTCTTTACCTGTATGAATATCCCAAATTTTAATAGTATTATCTATATTTCCACCAGCCAATAACTTTCCATCTGGACTGAATGCTACAAAGTTTCCACCATGATTATAATTAAAAGTTTTAATTTCTTTACCTGTAAGAGCATCCCAAATTTTTGTAGAACTTGAACATGCACTAGCTAGAAACTTTCCATCTGGACTGTATGCTATAGAGGTTACAGAGTTACTATGACCAGCAAGAGTTCTAATTTCTCTTCCTATATTTATATTCCAAATTTTAATAGTATTATCATCACTTCCACTAGCTAGAAACTTTCCATCTGGACTAAATGCTACTGAATTAATACCTTTTCCATGTCCAGTAAGAGTTCTAATTTCTTCATCAGTATTTATATTCCAAATTTTAATAGTATTATCATAACTTCCACTAGCTAAGAACTTTCCATCTGGACTAAATGCTACAGATTGTACCCAACTACTATGTCCACTAAAAGTTTTAACTTCTTCCTTTTTGATAAATGCCTTTAATTTAATAGTATTTCTTCTAAGTTCTATTAACCTTCTGGCTTCTTGTTGCTTTTCTTCTTCACTCAATTCTTTCTTTTGTACTTCTTCTACCTTACTAGCACTAGTCCTATCTTGCACTTCTGCCCCAGCACTACATCCTAATACTAATATAAGTAATAGCATTATGCTTATATACTTCTTCAAATTCTTTCACTCCCCTTAATTTAAAATTTGTTATTACAATCTCACTACTTAATCCTTTATACTTGCTACTTTATTATCTTATACACCTGTTCACTAATAACTATATCTCCCTTATCCATTCTAATAAGTTGCCTTATATAGTTTTCATAGTTTGATATAGAAACTCCATAATCTGGTTTGTATTCAAAGCCTACAAAATTAATTGGCTTTCTTGCTCCTATTACTATTAAGCTTTCAGTAGCTTCTTTTTTATCTCCAGTACTCATATAAATACTGTATTCCTTTGGAGGAAATTCCACCTTATTTTTTTCTTTTATGTAGTTCTCCCTATGAATAACATTAGGATAATACATATACATATTGTTTTGGCTATCTCTAATGAATATATATACATAAGAATCCTTTGATAGTTCATATTGAAATTTAAATTCTTCTCCCACTCTATAAATATTCTCTAAGTTGGAAACAAAGATATTATAGCTAGTGTCTATAGCTCCTTTTTGCTTCCCTATTTCAAATTCCACTTCTAATTCCAAAGCAAACCTATCTTCACGAATAGCCCTAGCTTGATTTATTATTCTTTCAGCTATTATAAAGCCATCTACACTTTGAGAACTAACTATATCAAAGGTATTTTCTCCATTACTAGTACTTTGAGATATGCTGTTACTATTAACTTTGATTCCATGAACATAGGCTAAAATTTCTCTTCTCATATTTTCTATAAGCCTACTTCTACCTTGTTCAGGACTAATATTTTCAATATGAATATAGTCTTTTACAAGATACTTATTCTCTGATAACTCCTTAATCTCTATTGAATAAATAGATATAGCCATTAATAAATAGATTATATATTTCATCTTTCCCCCTTCATATATCGTTTTCTTTTTTCACAACCTAAGTATACTCTTTTTTTCTTTTATTATCAAGGCTTTTAAACTAGATAAAAGTTGATACCAGGGGAATTCCCCTGGTTTAAAATACTAAAACCTATTTAAAGATAGTTAGTTTTATCATAGATTTTTTTACTCATAAACATAGTAAAGATATTAAAAACAAACAATAAAAAAAGCCCTTATATCTTACTAGAAAATCTAGTGTTTAGAAGGACTTTTATATCTACTATTCTTTTTTATAGTTCACTTTCTAATTTTTTCTCATATTGCTTAAAAATCCTGTTTAAAAGATGGCTATAATACTGGGTTGGACTTTCATTGTAACATATTTGTTATGAAGTTTTTTTCCTTTAATTATACAATATAAATTTTTAAAAGCTTTTAACAATACGAAAACCTATATAAATACTCATCCATTCAGATGGACTATAACTGTATTGATCTAATTCTACTAAATCTTTATCATTCCAACTACCACCACGGGATATATGTATATTATCTTTTATATTATAGTTATTCTTAATACCAAGAGGCTCGTAAAAATCCCAGCACAACTCACATACATTTCCACTCATATCATATAGTCCTAATTCATTAGATTTCTTGGTACCTACTGGATGAGTTTCCCCACCACTATTATCTCTATACCAAGCTACCATATTTACATTATCACTTCCTGAATGCTTATACCCCTTAGATTTATTACCGCCTTTTGCTGCATATTCCCATTCTGCCTCTGTTGGTAGCCTATAGCCCTTGCCTCCTATTATACTTACTGTAGCACTTTCTATATTTTGAGTATTTCCATCTGTATAATATTGAATGTTACTTATGCTATAATATGGACTTATACCTTCTTTGTTGGATAGATTATTACAATACATTACTGCATCAAACCATGTTAGGCTTTCTACTGGATTATTTTCACCTCTAAAGATTGACGGACTAAAGCCCATTACAGATTGAAATTCTAATTGAGTAACCTGATATTTGTTTATATAAAAACTTGATAATGTTACAGGATGGGCAGGTTTCTCTTGTCCTTTTCCTTTATTAGAACCCATCTCAAAACTTCCACCTTTGATGAGAATAAGATTATTGAAGCAAGAATCCTCTATTTTATCCTTTGAAACTGTTTCAATATTTATATTCCATTTCTTTATAAATGCCTCTATATTTTCTATTTTTTCTTCTTTTGTTATATAATTTATTATTAGTTTAAGTTGTTCAATATCATTTATTTCTTCTAACTGTGGATATAGTTTTTTTAATCCTAATTTTCCATATTGTATTTTTATCATCCCTGATAAACCTAATAATAATCCTTTTATTTCATTTTCTTTTGCCACTCTTTCTATGATTTTATTAGTCTCAACTTCATATTGAGACTTTATTTTTAATAGTAAGTCTTTTATATTAGTTTCGGTTCCAGGATTTTCTTTTAAATCAAATGGATTACTTTCATTAAAATCTCTATTGTTATTATCTATTAATTTCTTTTTATATTTTTCTATAAATAAATCTAAAATATAAAAATCGTTTATACGATTTTCTATTATTTGATAAATTAAAAAGTTAATGCTTTTTTTATATAAGTCATCATTTTCAAAGTATTCTAAATTTAAACTTATTTTTTTTAAAGCAATTTTTAAATAGTTAAAGTTTCTTTTTTCCCTATATTCATCTATCAATATTTTATTTTCTTTTTCAATGTTTGGAAAATCATCATATTTTTTATTGATGACTTCAGGTAATTCATTTAAAAAATTAAAATCATATTTTTCATCAAGGTGTTTTTTATCAATTACTGTATATGTGAAGTTGATTTTGTCTTTAGATTCATCTATCAATATTCTATTTTCTTTTTCAATGTTTGGAAAATCATCATCATTTTTTATTTCATTATTATTACTTAAAATTTTTTTTAGCTGATTGTAATTAGTTATTTCTTTATGTTCTCTTAGTATTTCAAAAAGTTCTATAAATTGTAAATATAGAAAATTAAACTTATTTTGCTTTTCAAATTTATTCCATTGTTGTAATATATAACTTACTTCAGAATCTAATTTATGTATTTGAAGGGGATACATATTTTTATTTTTAAAAATTTTTTTTAGACTTTCTGATAATTTTTTTTCAAATTCTCCTTGTGGTTTCTTTAAATAAATTATTCTATCTAGAAATATAAATTTTTCAATTACCTTTTCACAATTAAATAAATATTTTTCCGATTCTATATTCAAGATTATACAGCTCCTTTCTTATAAGATAATATTTATAGATTAAAAAAATTTACTGCACCTTCTCTTCTTAAATTGTTATGGATATTTTGATTTGAATAATTTCTAAGACAACTATAACAACTAGTTTCAATTCCACAAGAACAAGAATCAACTAATGATTTTGCTTTTTTAATAGCAGCTATAAATTCTTCTTCTTTGAGTAATCTTCTAGAGTGACCTGCTCCACCAGGAACAGTATCAAAAATTACTAAATAATCTTTATTATTTTCATAAAAAAATGTTCCATCAATATCTCTTCTTTCGATTTCTAAAGCTTCAGAAATACCATTTAAAAGAGCATATAAAACTGATAATTTATCATCTCTATCTAGTAATTCTAGCCTTTGTGTATGAATTAAAGTTACATCAGTTTCAAAATCATATCCAAGATATTTTTTCTCTAATGTATAGTCACATTCAAAACCTCTATGATTTTTATGTTTTGTTTTTTTAAATTTTTTATAATCATTTACAGGTTCACCATAACCACATTTATCACAAACAAAAAATCCTAGCCCCTTCCCTTTTCCTATTACTGTCATTTTAGCATTTTTAGAAGAGAGCAATTCATAAGTTAGATTGCCTATTTTTATAGTTATTGTATTTTCCTTGTTTTCCATCTCACCACCAAAATATTTATCAATAAAATATCTTATATTAGGTTTTTTACCTCCAGCTTTTTTAGTAAAATTATTATCAGGAATAAATCCAAATTGAGGTATTAAATAACTTAATTCTTCTTTATTTTTAATGTCTTTTCCACAACTAATGCAGTTTTCAGGCAAGCCTAACTTTTCATTTTTTTTATTAATTTGTTTGCAGTCACAAATTTTAAAGCTATAACTTAAAAGTTCCATACCTTCAATTTTTTTAATATATTTACTTTTAAAAATTTTTTTATTGGCAATAAGTTCAGCTCCAGGAGCATATTCTTTAAGAGCTACTTGAAGATCTCTATTTAAAGTTAATTTTTCATTTGCTGGTGTTTCTAAAGTTACTGTGTCAACGGGAAAGCCATATTTTGGAATTAAGTTATTTTTTGATATAAATTGAATAAGATTTATATGTTTTAAAGTACTTATAGTATACTTAATCTTATTGGCAATTTGATATTCTTTGTTATTAGACGCTTTTATTTCAAGTAATTCTAACTCTTTTATTTCATTAGAATACTCAATATTTACAGAATTAATTTTTTCTTCAATATATATTTTCCAAGATAAACTTAAAATTAGATCTTTTAATGATTCAGGAAATATATTCAATAAGTCTTGCTTCAAAGATTCTAGGTTATTTTGAATAAATTTTTTAAATTCAAAAATTCCTAAACTGTTTTCTCCGAAAAAATTTATTGCTAAATCTTTACCTTTTTCATTATAAAAATATTTCTGATTTTCAAACCAAAATTTTCCTAATACATATGCACTGATATGTCTCAAAGCAATTTTTTTGTTAGATATATCAAAAACTGGAGGAGCTATTTTTCCAGAAATCATTTTATAAGGATCGTTATAAAAGATAAAATCATGAGATTTTAAAGAAATATAAGTAACTATAAATGCAACTGTTTCAGCTCTTCTCCCAGCTCTCCCAGCTCTTTGAGCATAGTTAGCAGGAGTCGGAGGAACATTTCTCATTAAAACAGATTCAAGATCTCCAACATCTATTCCAACTTCAAAAGTAGTAGAACAGCTAAGAATATTTATATCTTTATTTATAAATTGTTGTTGTATTTTTTTAGCACTATCTTTATCCAGTTGGGCAGTATGTTCAGAAGTATTTATTATCTCCAAATCATCATTATCGAATATATTTCTATAATAATTACCTCTTATATCTTCAGAAATGTTTAATTTTTCAACACGTCCATTACACTTAAAACTAGAACATTTATCAAGTATGTTATATGTGCTCATTTTATTACACTTGGAACATATATATAATTGTTCTTTTGAATTTTTCTTTATCTTAATCTTTTTTAAATCTAATTGATATGCACCTTTTGTAGTTTCTATAAGTATAGGATTTGTTTTATTTGTTAATAAAGAAAATATACCATCTAGGTATTTGCTTAAATTTTCTTTTGTTTTAATAATCTTCAATAAAAAATCTTCTATATTATTTCTACCAATCCAGCTAATCTTATATTCGTCAAAATCTTTATTTCCTGTTTTTTCTTTTATAATTGAAGCAAAATTATTTTTATAATCGAATTCTCCCCATTCAGCTCGAGATAAATTTAAAAAATCATATATAGCTCCTCTTTTTCTTATTGAAGAAAGTAAAATATTAAAAAGATTTTTGGTATCTTCTAAAGATAAACCAAAATTTTCAAATGGATTTTTTGAAATATTAATATCAAAAGAAATATTTATCATTCCTAGTTCTTCTAAACTATTCTTACCATCAGAATTTAATATTTCATATAGTAATATCTTATAAGCTCGATTTCTTCTTTCGTCTTCACTTTCAAATTTAGTTTCTAAAGATTTGTAATTCTTTAATTTCTTTTGTAGAGTCATTAAAAGGTCCGAAAAATCCCAAGAAACTCTATCACTATTTTTTAATATTTTCATGATAAGTCTTCTATTGAAAAACTTTTCATATGTATTATCAAAAAAACTAGCAAAAAAACTAGCTTGTTGCCGACTATCGGAAAAAACTAATAATTGTTTATTTTTAGATTTAATTTCTTCTTCAATAGGTCCAAATAAGTCTTCCTCTTGAGTTTTAACAGCATTAACTTCGTCTAAATTCTTATATAAAATTTCTGCTATAACACTAGTAGCTGCTTCTTGGGAAAGCAAAAATCTTTTTATAATACTGCTACTTGTATTTGTTTTTCCACAAGCAATACATTTATGAATAATTTTTTTTTCTTTTACTGGTTCAGTCCTAATAACTGTTAAATAATTTTCATTTCCACAAGTACATAAGTTTTTCATTCCTTTAATATGCAGTCTTCCACATTTTCCACAAAGTTCATAGATATATTGAGGAAGAACTTCGTCTTCTATATCTTCTGGGTTTTTTATTAAAAAATAATTTATAATAGAACTTTGATATTCTTCTGAAAAATCATTAGGTACTACATCTAAATATAAATTATTTCCTTGTTTAACATTTCCAATGATATATATTTCATTACAATTTTTACAAACCCCTATTTCAAAAACTTTATATTTTTCTCCTTCTATAGTGTCTAATTCTTTTCTTTCAAAAAAAATTTCAAAATTAGGTTTAAATCTCGCAAAAGCACCTTCTAAGGATCTTATAAATAAATGATATTTGATTGGAAGTATATTTTCACCATCTTTCATGGCACTATTTAAAAGTTGTAAAAATATATTTAATTCTTCTTTCTTGTTAGAAAATAATATTTTGTTGATTTCTTCTAAGCTAGTTTCGCTTTCTATTAATCCTTTTAATTGAAATAATCTTTCATCAAATTTCATCATATCATACAGTTTAGATTGAATGTTTTTTTCATTAATTCTATCTTTAACTTCTTCATATAGTGCAATATATTCTTCAATATCTATTTTGTTTATAGGAATTAATAGTGGCGGTTCAATAATCCCTGTTATTATATCTTCTTCATCAAATTTTTCATTAGTTAGTTTTTCGGCAAAATCAACAATTTTGGCATTATCTTCAACACCTCTACCTAAAGAAGCACTTGTTAATATAAAGTTAATATTTTTTTTACCCATAATTTGATTTTTTAGCCGTCTTAAAAGCATACCTATTTCTATAGCTTTTGCTCCTGTATACATATGAGCTTCATCAATAACAATATATCTCCAAGTTTCCTTGTTAAATAATATGGAGTCATTTGGTCTAATCAAAAGATACTCTAACATTGAATAATTGGTAATTAATATATGAGGAGGAGTATCTTTAATTTGTTGTCTAGAAATTAATTCGTTTGAAAGAGGGTCTTCTCCATACATATTCCGATAAATTTCTAATGCTTCTTTATAAGTTTGTTGAACCTCTCCTGTATATGACCCAAAAGTAATTTCAGAGTAATTTTTTAATAAATCTTTCAACCTTTTTAATTGATCACTAGCAAGAGCATTCATAGGGTAAAGAATCATAGCTCTTACACCATTATTTAATCTTCCTTCTTTGTGTTCTTTAATAAGATTATTTAAAATAGGAATCAAAAAACTTTCAGTTTTTCCACTTCCTGTTCCTGTAGAAACTATTATATTTTTATTTTCAATAACTTTTGTTATAGCTTTTTGTTGATGAAAATACAAAGGTCTTTTTAAGTCATAATTAATCTTTTCAAATTCTTTTAAAATAATCTCTTCATCAATAAGTTCTTTTATATTTTTACCAACTTTAAAATTATTTTTTAATTCTAAAAATGGTCCTTTATATAAAAAGTTTGATTTGTTTATTTTATAGTTAAGATTACTATTCATTTCTGAATTATTCAAATTAAAACTAGAAAGAATATAGTATCTATATTTTTCTATAATTTCTTGTGCGGAATTAAGTGGGTTCATGGGTTCACCTCTATTTTTTGCAAGATTAAATCGTGATAATGTTTATTCTTATAGTCTATATCTTTACTAGGTTTATAGTCTATAATTTTATTTTTATTATCTAAATAGTACTTATATGGAATGAAATTTGAATTTTTAAATATACTAATTTTAGAGGCTGTTAGTTTTTCAATATCTAAATTAAAATAAATATCAATATTTTTTCCTGAAACATTAGCAATATAATTTCCAAACTGATCTCTATCTTTTATTATTAAAATTATTTCAAAAGGAAAATCAAAATCCTCTAAATAGTTATTTTTTTTATCTTTTGTTTTCAGCTTTACAACCTTAAATTTATCTCCCGTGCAAACCTTTTTTTTATTGAATATAAAAGTTTTTCCATAAATAAAATCATGTTCAAAACCAAAAATATCATCCTTAACAATATTAAAAGTAAACTCTCCTGAAAAATTGTTTTTATCTAAATTTATAAAAGTATCTGGCGGTAAAGAAAGTTCTTCTATTTTTTGTTTTTCTTTAAAAACAATTATTTTATCAGCATTATTTTCTGAATGTATAATTAATTTATCATTTTCTTCAATAATAGGTCTTAATACTAAATGGAATAATGCTTCTTTATATTTTTTCCCCTGATAATAAAAATATACTTCAAAAAATTCTTTGTCATTTTTTGAAAGTTCTTCAAGCTGAGAAACAAAGTTTATATCATATCCTTTTCCGCTTACTTCTAAAGAGTTATTAATAAAATTTAGAAAAAAGGTATAAACTCCCTCTAATTTAAAATTGAATTTTTTTCTAGAAAGATCTTCTTTCCATATATAGTGATTTGAAGAGTTAAATTTCAAATTGTCTATAAACCAATTTAACTTGGGTACTTTATAAGTTCCTGCATAGCTGTTTCCCAATAATGAAAACTTGAATTTAATATTCTCAATATCTATATCATCCTTATTCAAATACATTTTATTAATAGAATCTAGTTTATCAAAAGGTAAGTCACAATAAAAATCATCAAGATAATTACTTGTTATTTCTAAGATGCCTTCATCCAATTCTCCATAAATATAAGGTTTTAACTTTCCATTTGAATCGTAAGCTGAAAAGGTTAAATTAATATCAGGAATATAAAAATATGAATAATTTTTTAATGTTCTATTTGTATCTTTATTTAATATTTTAATTTCATTTTTACCAATTTTACTATAATTAAATTCTTCAAATTCTATCCTTCTTCCATTATGATAAATTAAATGAAATTCACTGTAAAATCCTTCTATTAAAGGGGGATTAGTTAAGACTATTAATTCATCAACATATAAATTACTTACTACATTAGAATCTAGTATGTAAACTTCTTTTGGTTCTATAGAAGAAATTTTTAATTCTATCTTTTTATTATATTTGTTTCTAAGATAATTTAATTTTCTTTTATTTAGTAAAACTTTATTTATAGATGTAGTATATTCTTTTAATTCAAAAGAATCTTCACTTAAAATTTCATAAAATCTATTTGAATAAAATAGTTCTAATTTTTCTGACTTAGTATTTTTAATCTCATTAATTTGATTGCTATTTTCATCTAATAAAAGATAAGAAATTTTTTTGTTGTATACAATATCATTATTGATTAAAATTTCATAATTTCCAAATATTTCATCCTTACCAATATCCACAATTGTAGGTATTACTTCTACAAAGTTTTCATTATTAAATATATAATTTAATTTTACTTCTTTGGGTTTATCTTGTTTGTTTGAAAAATCATTTATTCTTAATACAATATTTTCAATATTAAGTTCACATAACAAAAAAGAAGAAATTTTTAATTTTCCTTCAATAAGATCTATTGATAAGTTAGGTTTTTTTATAAATAATTCAATATCTTTTTCTTCAGAAATAGGTCTATAAATATTTAAGTATTCCTTATCTGTATTATACCAATTTTTAGCTTCTTTCAATACCTCTGAAGGTAATAGATTTGAACTATAATCAATATTTTTATCTAATGAATCAACTAATAACAATATTTCAAAAGAAAATGTAAATAGCTCATCGTTTTGGTTATATTTGTATAAGTTATGGATGGTCTTTAAATCTGATAATTTTAAGTCATTAATTAATTTTTCTTCCAAGAACTCAATAAATATATCTTTTTTAATAATCCTGTTCATTTTTATATATATTTTATAAATATCTTGTAGATATGAACCTAAATAAAATATAGGTATTCTAGAATGAAGTTTTAATGTTTCTACAATTTCATTTGAATTTGATAATTTGCTTTGAATTAATGTATAATTAAATACATCCGAAACTTCCTTAATATACGATCTTAATAAAACACTATAATCTTCTTCAATGTCGAAAAAACTCATTAAATTAGACCAAAAATTACCATCTTTATAATAGTAGAATGTAAAACTAACTAAATATCTAAAAATTTCTTCCTTTTTAACAGTATTTTTATTTGAATTATAATATCTTATTAAGTTTAAAAATTCATTTTTATTCTTTTCTAAAAATTCTTTTGTGTAAAATTTTTCTATTGGCAATAATTTTGTATCATTGACTTTAAAAGTTTCTATTATTAGGTCTCTAGAATGATCAATTTTAAGGTTTTCTTCTTTTTTTTCTAGCTGACTTTTCAAATCATAATTAACCTCCAAGAGATTTTTATAATCAATCTTTAATTTTTCATATTTAACTTTTATTTCTTTTAATTCCTCCATTAAATTCAAATTAATACTATTATTATTTTTAAAATCCTTATTTATATCACCTTGTTTTAATTGTAATTGATTATTTTCTACCATTAAAATTTTTATTTTATTTTCATAATTATTAATTTGTTCTTCATAGCAATTTTTTTGATTTAACAAATCTGTATTAAGTTCCTCAATTTTCTTTTCAAAATTTTCATAAAGATTTATTATTTTATTTTCGATTTCATTAATTTCATTACTATTTATATCCATATTAATACTCCTATCAAAATTTTTATGGTTATATATTAATACTTAATTTTAGAAAAAAATTATTTGTTCTTGCCAACTTTTTAATACATGCCTTTTAAACTCTACAAATATTAAAAATATAATCGAGGGATGCCCACTACTGTTTTTTTTGTTTTATAGATTCTATCATTTTTTCTCCAGTTCTTTTTATACAATAATATTTAAAGGACTTTTAACCTTAATCGCTCCGCTATCGTAACCCCATAGTAGCCTTGTTACTTCTACCTAGTCCCTTTCCTTTTGCACTTAATACTTTATCCATAATCCTTGATACTTATTAACACCGCTCCATACTTCCTTTTGGGGTAGATGTGTCCGAGCTTTGCTCTAAGTAAAACGTCAGGATTATGCTGTGGCTTCTATATTGAATATGCCTCGGCTCACACTTCATCAGTCTCTTTTGTAGCTATAATAGTGGGTATAATAGAGACTTCTTTAGAGTTCACCTGCGTTATTTAAGGGCTTTCTTTCCCACCACCCTTGGGGATAGATAACAGCTTTACCCTTTTTCTTTTTTTCACAATTTAAGTATACCCCCTTTTTTCTTATTTATCAAGGCTTTTAAACTCTGTTAATAATATAAACAAAAAAATCCCAAAATTAATTGGGATTCTTTTATAAAAAGGAGATTCAATTTAAAAAACATTGCAACTTGTTATATTACTATACTGCTTTTTTAATTTATTTCCTTTATTTGTTTTAGTTTTTTTAATCTTGTCTAAAGGTTTTTATTCGTTTCATTAGTACTATTCGTTGCCAAGGTTTTAAAAAAGTTTCAAAGGTGGGTCGGCATAGCCTCTCGCTAGACCGCTCGCCACCTTTTCCACGTATATATCTCACTTAGGTGAGACTTTGTAATAGGGTGATATTGTTATCTTACATCTAGGTTTTTTATTTGTTTTCTAGGTTTTCTTAGATTTGGGCTTGTCTAAGCTCCGCCTTTTTGTTTTTGGGTTTTTATAGTTTTTTTCTTGGTATATGGTTTTTTAGATTTTCTAGTTTTTATTTGTGAAATTAGTTGCTAAGGTTTTATATTTTTTAATCTTTTCATTTTTAACTATTAATTATTAATTATTAATTGCCCTTTTGGGGCTTTCGCCCCTAGCTTTTAATATACATAATAGGCATTATTTCCATATAGTACCCAACCACTACATAAGCAATCATGACCTATAGAGCCATAGTCTATATAGAATTGGAGATGTTCGGGGATTTCCCAATCTTGGGCTATTTCATGCCCTAGGTCTGTTTCGTCTCCTATATTTCCATATACTGTATAATCTGATTCTTTTACTTTTTTTATTGCCATATCCCATTCAAAGCCCATGTATTTCATTAAGAATTCTATTGTTTCTTGTTCTAGTTGGTTTAGTTCTTCTAACTCTTGAGCCATTTCATTTAGTTTGTATATGTCATCATATTCCCATATGTCTACTGGGCTACATTCCCAGTCTGTGAGAAAGTATTCCTCATAGTCTTCATTGATTCCTATTTCATCCATTGCCCTTTGGATTTCGCTTTCATCTAGTGGTAATTCTAGCCATTTTCCTATTAGTTCACCCTCGTTATATTTACCTAGATTTGTAAGATATACATTCATTTTTATCACTCCTTTTTATTTGTTTTTTCTATCTACCCTTACATAGATATTATATCATATTTTTTTACGGAAAACAACCTTTTTCGTTAATTTTATATTGATTTTATTGACTTTGTTAGATATTTTTTCTTGTAATTTCCGTAATTTTTTGGTATAATATAGAAGTGGTAAGGAGGTTTTTGATAATGAAAGTGGGAATTATAGGTTCAAGAAAATTAAGTGTAGATGTACAAGAAATGTATTTTTTATTAAAAGATTTTCCTATGGATTTAATTATTTCAGGGGGAGCTATTGGCATAGATTCCATAGCTAGAAGTTTAGCAGAAGATTATATGATAGAGTATAGGGAATATCTGCCTAATTATAGCCTATATGGGAAAAGAGCCACTTTTATTAGGAATAGAGCAATAGTTGAAAATTCTGATTTGCTTATTGCCTTTTGGGATGGAGAAAGCAAGGGAACAAAATATACTTTAAATTATGCAAAGAAACTAGGGAAGGAAACAAAGGTTTTTATGTACACCAAGCAATTATCTTTGTTTTAATGGGTTCAGCACAAAGAACAAAAGGACACTAAGAAACCTTTTTTGACAGAATTTACAAGATTAATCGCTGGGCAGGAAAAACCTGTCCTTACTTAATATTTTATCCATAATCCTTTATACTTAAATCCTTCTCTTTGTCTTTATTCTTGTTAATCCTGTAAATCCTGTCTAATGTTTTAATTGTCTTTAATTATCAATTCTTTCTCTGTGTAAACTCTTTTAACTCTGTGACTTGGTGGTAATCTTTTAAAGTATTTCCATTTTTAATACGATAATATATAGGGGTGTGGTTTTATGGGAAAATCAATTTATAGAAAGAAAGCCTTTAGAAAGGTAGTTAATGAATTTAATTTTAGTGATACCAAGGCTTTTGGATGGGTAGAAATACCGAAAAAGTACAGATACAATAGTATTAAGGGGCGTACTTTGATTAGATTACTAAAGCAGTTAATAGCAAAAATATAGAAAAACTTGGATTTTAGGTCCAAGTTTTTGTTTATTGTTTTTTACTTAATACTTAATACTTTATAATTGCACCAAAGATATTCTTTTTAAGTATTTAGAAATATGTTAAAATACTTCTAAGAAATTTAATACTATATATTAGGAGTAAATATGAAAGAACTAAAAGAACTTATAGAAGAACATAAGACAAGACAATTTCAAATTTTAAATATAGTTGATACCTTTAAAAGCTTGGTAGATAAACTGACATATATAGAATATGTATATATTGGCTATACTGACCTTGAAAATGATTTAAGCTTTAAGCCTGAAAACTTAGATGATATTAGAGAGCATTTAATATTTTTAATGGATTTAGTAATGGATATAGAAGTTAAATTTAAAGGCTTTAATAGTGATTATGTAGAAGTTATTGAAAATGATCCTAAATTACTAAAAGAATTTACTAAGGATAACCCAGTATATCTATTTTTGATAGATACCAAGATAAGAATTTTTGGAGCTGAAATAATGCAAGAAAATGGTATTGAAATAGTAGACCTTACAGAGAATGGCTTTGTAATTAAGGATGACTTTAAAGAAGAAAACATTTTACTAAATTAAAAGCAAAAAGCTTGGACAAAATTCCAAGCTTTTACAGTAAAAAAATGTTTTTGATAATAAACCTAGGGGAAGGTTTACTTAAAGGGTGTAATCTGTCTTTTTTATTTGGGTTAACTATATATTCTATTATTTTTATATTTTCCTTTTTTATTTTTTAACTTTTTATTAATTTTATAATCCTTAATCTTTTTTACTTAATACTTTATACCTAATACTTACTACTTAATCCTTTATACCTAATACTTATCTTTTTCCCCCTTGCTTTTATATCCATATATGGTAAAATATATATAGAGGATGGTGACTTATGGAAAGATTAAAACCTTTAAATGATTTTGTTTTTAAAAAACTATTTGGTGAACAGGAATCAAAGGATATTTTAATATCCCTACTAAATGCTATATTAAGCGAAAAAGATAAAAATAAGCTTGTAAGTTTAGAAATAGTAGATAATAAAGAACTTACTAGAGAATTAATAGATGACAAGACAGGAATTATAGATGTAAGAGCAAAAACAGCTGATGGAATGCAATTAGATATAGAAGTACAGCTAACAGACCAAAAGAACATGGAAAAAAGAACCTTATGGTATTGGGGAGAGTTATTTTCAGACGGAATTAAAAGAGGAGATGACTATAATAAGCTATCAAAGGTAATTACAATAAATATCCTTGATTTTGATTATATAGGAATCAAAGATGAATTTCATACTACCTTTCATCTATGGGAAGATAAGCATAAGGATTACCAACTAACAGACTTGGTAGAAGTCCATTTTATAGAAGTATCAAAATTTAGAAGATTAAAAGAAAAAGACTTAAAACACGATAAACTGCAAAGATGGTTAACATTCCTTAGAGCAGATATATCAGAAGAAGAGTTAAAGGAGTTGATGGAGATGGATACA
>Ga0194136_1000532_pt1 | contig 19604 bp, 20 predicted proteins | sample TARM_MetaG_T3A_1_FD_134023 | JGI IMG/M metagenome (GOLD analysis project Ga0194136, IMG submission 134023) | Freshwater microbial communities from Pennsylvania, USA, analyzing microbe dynamics in response to fracking - TARM_MetaG_T3A_14 (version 2) | ecosystem: Environmental > Aquatic >...
GATCAGGCCGTCCACTGCGTAATCGGACTGGTATTCGGCCTTGCCGTTGACGATCAGTTCATAGGCTTGCTGTACGCGATCCCAGCGGTTGTCGCGGTCCATGGCGAAATAACGACCGATCAGACTGGCGATGCGGCCTTTGCCCAGGCGGGTGAACGTGGCTTGCAGCAGTTCGATGGAGCTCTGCGCGCTCTTGGGGGGCGTGTCGCGACCGTCGAGGAAGGCATGCAGGTAGATCTTCTCTGCGCCGCGCTTGGCCGCCAGTTCGGCCATGGCTACCAGGTGATCCTGATGGCTGTGCACGCCGCCGTCCGAAAGCAGGCCGAGAATGTGCACGGCCTTGCCGTTGCCTGCGGCCTTGTCCACGGCGGCGCAGATGGCCGGGTTGGTGAAGAAGTCGCCGTCACGGATGGATTTGGTCACACGGGTGAAATCCTGATACACCACGCGGCCCGCGCCGAGGTTCATGTGGCCGACTTCCGAGTTGCCCATCTGCCCGTCAGGTAGTCCGACATCCATGCCGCTGCCGGAGATCAACCCGTGCGGGCGGGTAGCGCGCAGTTGGTCGTAAATCGGTGTGCTGGCCGCATGGATGGCGTTGTATTCGGGGCTGTCACTGTGTCCGAAGCCATCGAGGATGATCAGTACCAGGGGTTTGGGCGCGGCGGGCATTTATCTGGCTCCTTGCACGAGGGCGCGAATAAGGGCGGCAATTCTACACGATTGGCAGGGTTCAGCCGGCAAAGGGGGCTGTGTATACTGCCGGGATTTTACCCTCCGGGAACCTTGTAGATGGTCGCTAACCTGATTGAATTTGTCTCCAACAACTTTGTACTTGTCAGCATCTTCCTGGCATTGCTCGTTCTGCTTGCGATCACTGAAACGCAAAAGGGCGGCAAGAGTCTGGGCAGCCGAGAATTGACAGCGCTGGTCAATCGTGACGAAGGCGTGGTGTTGGACGTACGTGGCAAGAAGGAGTTCGATGCCGGCCATATCGTCGATTCATTGAACATTCCTCACGAAAAACTGGTCAGCCGATTGAGCGAGCTGGAAAAGCACAAGGCCAGGACGATCATTGTCGTCGATGCCATGGGCCAGCACGCCGGAACGGTCTGCCGTGAGCTGAAGAAGGCAGGCTTTACTGCCGCCAAGCTGTCCGGGGGGATGTCCAGCTGGCGCGGCGAGAATCTGCCAGTGGTCAAGTAAACATGCCTGAAGTTCTCATCTATACCACCGCCTGGTGCCCCTTCTGTGTGCGGGCCAAGAGCCTGCTGGAGCGTAAGGGCGTTGCCTTCCGCGAGATTTCCGTGGATGGGAAGCCTGCGCTGCGCGCCGAAATGGCGAGCAAGGCCGGGCGCACTTCGGTGCCGCAGATATGGATCGGTGACAGGCACGTCGGTGGCTGTGATGAGCTGCACGCCCTGGAGCGTGCGGGGCGGCTGGATGCGATGCTTCAGGGCTGATCTGCCAGAGCAGGCGGTTTTCAACGGCCTGACAGGGTTGCCCGGATGCCGCATCCGGGCAGGGGAATCCAATACAACATGCACAGCGAGAAGGCTTTCACATGACTGAACAAGCAAACAACGGCGCAGCCGCCGCTCAGGAAGAGCAGGGCGCACAGTTTTCCCTGCAGCGCATCTACGTTCGTGACCTTTCCTTCGAGGCGCCAAAAAGTCCCGAGATCTTCCGCCAGGAATGGAATCCCAGCGTTGCGCTGGATCTGAACACCCGGCAGAAGGCGCTGGAAGGTGATTTTCACGAAGTGGTGCTGACCCTCTCGGTCACTGTGAAGACGGGTGAAGAAGTCGCCTTTATCGCCGAAGTCCAGCAGGCCGGTATATTCCTGATCAAAGGTCTTGAGCCTCAGGCCATGAGCCACACGCTGGGGGCCTTCTGCCCGAATATCCTGTTCCCTTACGCGCGCGAAGCGCTGGATAGTCTGGTCACGCGAGGCTCTTTCCCGGCTCTGATGCTGGCGCCAGTGAACTTCGATGCGCTTTACGCCCAGGAACTGCAGCGTATCCAGCAGGCCGCTGGTGGCGCAGCTCCGGCTACTGCTCACTGACAAGCACGGCGGGGAGGGTGGAATATAGCTTTCTGCATCCACTCTTCCCCGCGGGTGGATCGGCAGGCCTGATCCACCTCGCTTTTCGCTAGCGCACCTTCACCACCAGTTTGCCCACGGCCTTGCGCTGTCCGAGCGTATGGATTGCCTGCCCGGCCTGTTCGAGGGCAAAGGTTTGTGAGACCAGGGGCTTGAGTTTGCCCTCGGCGTACCAGGCAAACAGTTGCCTGAAGTTGGCGGCATTGTCCTGTGGCTGACGCTGGGCGAATGCGCCCCAGAATACGCCTACCAGCGAGGCTCCCTTGAGCAGGGGCAGGTTGGCCGGCAGCGTGGGAATGTCACCCCCCGCTGCAAATCCCACCACCAGCATGCGACCGTTCCAGGCAATGCTGCGAAAGGCTTCCTCGAAAAGTGTGCCGCCGACCGGGTCGTAGATCACGTCCGCGCCCTGACCATTGGTGAGTTCCTTGAGGCGTTCCCGCAGGCTGGATTCGGTGTAGTTGATGAGTTCGTCGGCGCCGGCGTTACGGGCGACCTCCAGTTTTTCGGCGCTCGAGGCTGCCGCAATCACCCGGGCGCCCATGGCCTTGCCGATCTCCACTGCTGCCAGCCCGACGCCACCTGAGGCGCCGAGTACCAGCAGGGTTTCGCCGGGCTGCAGGTTGGCGCGCTGCGTCAGTGCGTGCATCGAGGTGCCGTAGGTCATGCCGAAGGCTGCAGCGGTGGTGAAATCCATGTTGGCAGGCATGGGCAATGCATTCTGGCCAGGCACTGCGACCTGTTCGGCAAAGCTGCCCCAGCCAGTGAGCGCCATAACCCGGTCGCCGGCCTTCAGGTGAGTGATGCTTTCGCCCACTGCGGCCACCACGCCTGCTGCCTCGCCACCCGGTGAAAAGGGAAAGGGGGGCTTGAACTGATATTTGCCTTCGATGATGAGTGTGTCCGGAAAGTTGACCCCGGCTGCATGCACGTCGAGCAGTACCTCACCTTTTTTGATCGTAGGGCCATCGATTTCTTCAACGGCGAGGTTTTCGGCTGGGCCAAAGGCTTTGCAGAGAACGGCTTTCATCAGGCTTCCTTTTTGTTTTGGGGGCATTGTTCCGAGCAGTCTAGAAGGCTGACCTGCAGGTGCAATGAGCATGGCCTGGCGTGATGGTGATACATAACAGGCCGGACTTGGGTCTGCGCCTGGTAGTGGTTATGCTGGTGCCCGTTTTCCCTGGAGTTGTCTCGTGACGCGCATTCTTGCTTTCTGTCTGGCTCTTGGTCTGGCCGCACCGGCTCTGGCCGAAAAATCCGCAACCGATACGGCGGCGACCAAAGCCATCTACTACACCCTGGTGCCTGCGTTGGTGGGTAACTACGGCGCGGATGGGAAATTGAAGTATTACAAGGCGGATGTTGCCTTGCGCATCGGCACCAGCGAGGCCGAAGCCAGGGTCAAGCACCATGAGCCGTTGATCCGCAATCAGCTGGTGATGCTGTTTTCCCAGCAGACCGATGCCAGTCTGGGAAGTGTCGAGGCCAAAGAGGCTCTGCGCAAGGAAGCCCTTGAGCAGGTGCAGGCTGTGCTCACTCAGGAAGAGAGCAAACCTCTGGTGGATGACCTGTTGTTCAACAACCTGATCATTCAATAAGCAGCGCTGATTGCTGCTCAGCGCATGGCCAGAATGGCCTGCCATTGCGCCTCGCTGACGGGCATCACGGAGAGCCGGCTGCCTTTGTGCACCAAGGGCATCTGTGCAAGCGCCGGTTCGGCCTTGAGTCGGGATAGTGTCAGGACCGGCTGGATAATCTCGAGGAAGCTGACGTCCACCGCGCTCCAGGGATTGTTCGTTTCCGTGGCTTTGGCGGCGAAGTAGGGGCTTTCGGGATCGACGGCGGTAGGGTCCGGGTAGGCGGCGCGAACGATGCTGCCGATGCCTGCAATGCCTGGCGTTGCGCAACTGGAGTGATAGAAGAAAAACCGGTCGCCTTCATTCATTGCCCGCAGGTAATTGCGGGCCTGGTAATTGCGCACGCCATCCCAGTGTGCAAGGCCGAGTTGTTCGAGATCTCGAATGGAGAATTCGTCGGGTTCAGACTTCATCAGCCAGTACGGCATGTTATTTGCTCTCAGTGATTCGCTTCAAAGGGTTCTCGAACGCAAATTCCCCGACAATCGGTTCCGATGCGTGTTTGCACTGCATGGAGGCATAGCGGAGAATGCCGCGCTTGAGGTTGGTGTTGTCGAGCCTGAAAATTAAAATGATACGGCTTGGCAAAACTATTCGCCTGGCAGGGGGAGGCGAAACTGTTATGAAACGCAAGCCTGATATTGTTTGGGTCCTGGTGCTGATTTTTGGTTTGGGCGTAGTCACCACGGGCTATACCCAGGGGCTATGGGAGCGCTCGGATGATACGGCGCCCATGATCCCGCTCAGCCATTCGCAACAACTCCAGCGCTGATCGGTCAGGCCGCACGGATGCGGCCAGTCATGCTTCTCCGGACGTCCTGTCCCGTTTCACATGCCAGCATCTGTCTGTTACTGCCGCCTGCAAATCAATATCCCAGCTTGCCAATGGCAGGCGATCGACCTTCTGACATTCATGGGCAAGTCCAAGAAGCGTCGGTTTGTGACTTTTTTTGCGCCATGAGCGATACGCCAGGCTGCGATCATAGAAGCCGCCGCCCATGCCCAGGCGCCCGCCGTGCTCGTCGAACCCCACCAGTGGCATCAGCAGCAGGTCCAGCGTCCAGGCGGGCCGTTGGCGCGCCGGGCAGAATTCCGGCTCGGCGATACCGAAGCGGTTGGGCTTCAGGCGTTCGCCCGGCAGAATGCGCTGAAACACCATGCGGGTTCGCGGCCAGGCGTTGAGGACCGGCAGGTAGATAGCCTTGCCCATTTTCTGTGCGGCACGCAGCAGCGGTCGAGGATCGATTTCGCCATCGTTGGGCAGATAGAGAGCGATATGTCGTGCGCGGCGGAACAGGGGATGTTGTGCCAGCTGGCGATGGAGTCGCCGTGCGGCGAGACGTTGCTGGGTGGGGGAAAGGTTGCGGCGCTCATGTCGCAGCAAGCGGCGCAGCGCAGGGCGCGAAAGGCCTTCTGCGATGATCATGGAAAAAGACTCCCCAGCATGCCGCTGTCCGCGTAGGCCCTTGAACCCGAGAGTTCAAGGTGGCGACTACAGGGCACTTTAAGGCTTTCCGTCAGGCGGACATGCACACCAGCACCACATGTAGCCTCCATGATGTTGCTTATCGGGAGAGGGTCATCGCCGACTGGCGAACATGCCAGGGAGGTGCGGGGATTATAACGCAATCCGTGAACCGTTCATCAGTTGCCGGAGGTATTCGGGTCGGCCAGAGCGCTATCGACGCGTTCGAGCAGGGTACGCACGTGTTCACGCGCACTGTTGGCCTCGGCGTCCAGGCGGTCATGCTTGTGCAGCAGTTCATGGGTAATGTTCAGCGCCGCCATGACCGCAATACGGTCAGCACCGATCACTTTCCCGCTGCTGCGAATCTCGCGCATCTTGCGGTCCAGATAGCTCGCGGCACCTTCCAGGTTGCTGCGCTCTTCGGTGGGACAGGCGATGCAGTATTCCTTGTCCAGGATATGCACGGTAACGGTGTTCGACTGGTTCATGAGTCCTGCTCCAGAGCTTTCAGGCGCGAAATCATGGATTCGACCTTCACGCGGGCCATTTCGTTCTTTTCAATCAGCTGGGCACGCTCCTCACGCCACGCCTGTTCGCTGTGCTGAAGCAGGCGATTCTGTACTTTCAACTGCTCGATGCGCTGGATCAGCTGCTCTAGTCGCGTGCTCAGCAGTTGCAGGTCGGCGTCTTCCATGGAATTCCCGATGATTGAGGCGAGTGCCGGCAAGTTTCGCTTCGATGGTCTTGGCTCGTTCGCCGGTGCTAGGATACGAGGCCTTCATTCTAGACATTAGCGCCCTCGTGCGCCTAGCTGCCAATGCCCATTCAGAATTCGCCGTATGCTGCATTCGCCACATTGCTGGCCAACACACCACTGACCGTTACCCCTGCCGAACTGCACGGCCTGTTGCTGGGCCGCAGTTGCGCCGGAGCCGGCTTCGATATCGATAGCTGGCTGCTGGATGCCGGCGAGTTGCTGGGTGGCGAACCCGAGGAAGCGGTGCGTCAGGCACTGATCGGCCTTCAGGAAATGGTCAAGGGTGAGCTGGCAGGCGACGATATTGCCATCGTGCTGCTATTGCCTTCGGACGAGGCTCCGCTGGCCGAGCGTGCGCTGGCGCTGGGGCAATGGTGCCAGAGCTTCCTTGCCGGCTTCGGGTTGATCGCCGGTGATCGCGCCCTGAGTAGCGAGGCCATGGAAGTGCTGCAGGACATGTGGCCATCGCCCAGGTGCAAGGCGCCCTGGAAGAGTCCGAAGATGGCGAAAGCGACTACATGGAAGTGATGGAGTATCTGCGCGTTGCGCCGCTGCTGCTGTTCACCGAGTGTGCCAAGCCGCTGGCGCCGACGGCCAAGCCTTCCCTGCATTGAGGAAAACCTCCCGCCCATGACCCGCATCCCGAAATCGGACTATGCCCGCCGTCGCAAGGCGTTGATGGCGCAGATGGAACCCAACAGCATCGCCATCCTGCCGGCGGCGCCGATGTATATCCGCAATCGCGACGTCGAGCATGTCTACCGGCAGGACAGTGATTTCCAGTATCTCTCCGGTTTCCCTGAGCCGGAGGCGGTGATTGCCCTGATACCGGGGCGCGAGTACGGGGAATACGTGCTGTTCTGCCGCGAGCGTGATCCCGAGCGTGAGCTGTGGGACGGGCTGCGTGCCGGCCAGGACGGCGCCATCAGCGAATATGGCGCGGACGACGCTTTCCCTATCAGCGATATCGACGACATCCTCCCCGGCCTGATCGAGGGGCGCTCGCGTGTCTACTATGCCATCGGCACCAATGAGGCCTTCGACCACCGGCTGATGGAATGGATCAAGACTATCCGTTCCAAGGCGCGCCAGGGTGCGCAGCCCCCGAGCGAATTCGTTGCCCTCGACCATCTGTTGCATGACCTGCGTCTGTACAAGTCGGCCAACGAGGTGAGGGTGATGAAGCATGCGGCGGATATTTCCGCACGCGCGCACATCCGCGCCATGCAGGCCAGTCGAGCCGGGCTGTACGAGTACCACCTGGAAGCCGAGCTGGATTACGAATTCCGCAAGGGCGGGGCGAAGATGCCTGCCTATGGTTCCATCGTCGCGGCGGGTCGCAACGCCTGCATCCTGCATTACCGCGAGAACGATGCGCCGCTCAAGGACGGTGATCTGGTTTTGATCGATGCCGGCTGCGAGATTGACTGCTACGCCAGCGATATCACCCGCACCTTCCCGGTCAGTGGCAAGTTTTCTCCCGAGCAGAAAGCCATCTACGAGCTGGTGCTGGCGGCCAACGAGGAAGCCTTCAGGCACATTGCGCCCGGCAAACACTGGAACGAGGCACACGAGGCCACGGTGCGGGTCATCACCGCCGGGCTGGTGGAGCTGGGCCTGTTGCAGGGCGAGGTGGATGAGCTGATCGCCAGCGAAGCCTACAAGCCCTTCTATATGCACCGTGCCGGCCACTGGCTCGGCCTGGATGTGCATGACGTCGGTGACTACAAGGTCGGTGGTGAATGGCGCGTGCTCGAGCCGGGGATGGCAATGACCGTCGAGCCGGGCATTTATATTGCGGCGGACAACCTGCTGGTGGCCAAGAAATGGCGCGGCATCGGTGTGCGCATTGAGGACGACGTGGTGGTGAGCAAAACCGGCTGCGAGATTCTCACCGGCGGCGTGCCCAAGCGCGTCGCCGAGATCGAGGCGTTGATGGCTGCTGCCCGTGAGGAGGCCTGAGGCATGAGCGTACTGGCGATCATCGGCGGCGGGCTGGTCGGCGCCAGTCTTGCACTGGCTTTGCAGCAGGGCGCCAGGCAGCGCGGTTGGACGATCCTGCTGATTGAGCCCTTCGAGCCGGGCAGCGAATATCAGCCCAGTTATGATGCGCGCTCCACGGCACTGTCCTACGGCACGCGGCTGATCTATCAGCGGCTGGGGGTCTGGCAGCGGATTGCCGAGCGTGCAGAGCCCATCACTCATATCCAGGTTTCCGACCGGGGTCGCGCCGGCGCCACCCGGCTCGATGCGCAGACCCAACAGGTACCGGCGCTGGGCTATGTGGTGGAAAACGCCTGGATCGGTCATTGCCTGTGGCAGGCGCTGGATGACGACGTGGTGCAGCGCCATTGCCCTGCCGAGGTCGAGCGCATGCAGCCAACGCCTGATGGCTGGGTACTGACGCTAACCGATGGCCGGCAGTTCGATTGCGATCTGGCGGTGCTGGCCGACGGCGGTCGCTCTGCGCTGCGCGAACAGCTCGGCATCGAGGTCAGGCGCACGCCTTATGGGCAGACTGCGTTGATTGCCAACGTGACCCCGGGCAAATCTCATGGGGGCCAGGCATTCGAGCGTTTCACCGATGATGGCCCCATGGCCCTGCTGCCGGTACGCGACAACCGCTGTGCACTGGTCTGGAGCCGCTCGGAAGCGGATGCCGCGCGACTGGTGGCGCTGAACGAAGCGCAGTTTCTCGACGAGTTGCAGCAGGCCTTCGGCTATCGCCTGGGCGGCTTCCAGCAGGTCGGCGCTCGACACCTGTACCCGCTGTCGCTGGTCGAAGCGACGGAGCAGGTGCGCTCCGGTCTGGTGGTGTTGGGCAATGCCGCGCACAGCCTGCATCCGATTGCCGGGCAGGGCTACAACCTGTCATTGCGCGATGCCGAGGTGCTGGCCACTACCTTGCTGAACAGCAGCGCTGCGCCGGGCGATCTGCGCGTGTTGCAGGATTACCAGCGCCGCCAGCGTCTGGATCAGCACCTGACTGTGGGCTTTTCCGATCGTCTGACGCGTCTGTTCGGTGACTCTGGCTCCCTGATCACGACCGGACGCAACCTCGGTCTGCTGGCGCTGGACCTGCTGCCACCGGCCAAGGACTGGTTTGCACGCCAGGCCATGGGGCTGGGTGTGCGCGAAGGCTGAATTCGCTGGGCATGACGCAATTTTTTCGAGCCGCAGACCGTTGAACACTCGCAGGAGAGAATTGATGCAAGCGGACCTCATCATTGTGGGCGCCGGGATGGTTGGCAGCACGCTGGCACTGGCGCTGCAGGAGTGCGGGCTGAATATCCGCCTGATCGATGCCGGGCCGCTTGAACCGCAGACCTTTGCGGCGTCTGATCCGTTCGAGCCGCGTGTCAGCGCGCTGTCGACGGCGAGCCAGCGGATTCTCGAACGCCTCGGCGCCTGGCCGGGCATCGTCCGGCGTCGCGCCAGCCCTTACAGCGACATGCGCGTGTGGGACGGCTCCGGCACCGGACAGATTCACTTTTCTGCCGCCTCGGTACATGCCGAGATGCTTGGCCATATCGTCGAGAACCGCGTGGTGCAGGATGCGCTGCTGGAGGCACTCAAGGCCCGCGGCTCGGTGGAGCTGATTGCCGGGGCGCGTCTGGAACGGCTGCGCCAGGATGAAGCCGGTTGGCACCTTACCCTTGCTGACGGCCAGCAACTGCACAGCGGCCTGCTGGTTGCCGCCGATGGCGCGAATTCGGCAGTACGGCGCCTGGCGGGCTGCGAGACGCGGGAATGGGACTACCTGCACCATGCCATCGTCACCAGTGTGCGCTGCGCCGAGCCGCACCAGCGTACGGCCTGGCAGCGCTTCACGGATGACGGTCCGCTGGCGTTTCTGCCTTTGCAGCGTGACGGCGATGAGCACTGGTGCTCCATCGTCTGGTCGGCTACCGAGGCTGAGGCAAAGCGGCTGATGGCGCAGGACGATGAGGATTTTCGCCAGGCCCTCGGGCGTGCCTTCGAGCATCGCCTGGGCAAGGTGCTGGAGGTCGATCCGCGCCTGTGTATCCCGCTGCGCCAGCGTCATGCCAAACGCTATGTACAGTCCGGCCTGGCGCTGATCGGCGATGCCGCCCATACCATCCACCCATTGGCCGGGCAGGGCGTCAACCTCGGTTTGCTGGATGCGGCGGTGCTGGCCGAGGTGCTGCTCGCGGCGCTCAGGCGCGGCATGCAGCCCGGTGATCCGCGCGTGCTGGCGCGTTTCGAGCGTCGGCGGATGCCGCACAACCTGGCGATGATGGCCGCGATGGAAAGCTTCGAGCGGCTGTTCCAAGCCGATAACCTGCCGCTGCGCTGGCTGCGCAACGCCGGGCTGAAAGGCATCGAGGCGCTGCCGGAGGCGAAAGCCTTGTTCGTGCGCCAGGCGCTGGGGCTGAGCGGTGATCTGCCTGATCTGGCAAGGCCGTAGGTGGATGAAACTTTGCGTTGACTTGATTTGACGCAAATTTCCGTGTTGAGAAACTAAATGACATTCACTACTATTTAGCCTCTTTTCTCAAGTCATCAAGGGGCTGATCCATGCAGGCACGCAAAGGTTTACTCGCCGCTCTGGCGCTCACCGCGCTGTCCGGCGCCGTACAGGCTGCCGATGAGGTAGTGGTTTACTCATCACGCATCGATGAGTTGATCAAGCCCGTATTCGATGCCTACACCGCCAAGACTGGCGTGAACATCAAGTTCATCACCGACAAGGAAGCGCCGCTGATGGCGCGCATCAAGGCCGAAGGCGCCAACACGCCGGCCGACCTGCTGTTGACTGTCGATGGCGGCAACCTCTGGCAGGCCGAGCAGATGGGCATCCTTCAGCCGATGAATTCCCAGCAGGTCAAGGACAACATTCCCGCGCAGTACCGCTCCTCCAGTGATGCCTGGACCGGCCTGTCGCTGCGTGCCCGGACCATCGTCTACTCCCCTGAGCGAGTCAAAGAGGGTGAGCTGAGCACCTATGAAGCGCTGGCGGACGAGCGCTGGGATGGCCGTCTGTGCTTGCGTACCAGCAAAAAGGTCTACAACCAGTCGCTGACCGCCACCATGATCGAAACCCATGGTGCAGAGAAGACCGAGGCAATCATCAAGGGTTGGGTGGGCAATCTGGCCACCGACGTTTTCGCCGATGACACTGCCCTGGTGCAGGCCGTCGATGCCGGCCAGTGTGATGTGGGTATCGTCAACACCTACTATTTCGGGCGTCTGCACAAGCAGAAGCCGGACCTGAAAGCCAAGCTGTTCTGGCCGAACCAGGGCGACCGTGGCGTACACGTCAACCTGTCCGGGATCGGCCTGACCAAACATGCGCCCAATCCCGACGCTGCCCGCAAGCTGGTCGAGTGGATGACCTCTACCGAGGCGCAGAACCTCTTTGCCGACATCAACATGGAGTTCCCGGCCAATTCGAGCGTCAAGCCTTCGGCTGAAGTGGCCGAGTGGGGCGAGTTCAAGGCTGACACCATCCCTGTTGAAGTTGCTGGTAAGCGCCAGGCTGAAGCCATCAAGCTGATGGATCGGGCGGGCTGGAGGTAAGTGCCGCTTGAAGCTTGAAGCCAGAGGTCGATAGCTTCCCGCTCCGGTTATACTCAGCGCCCCCGCCTGGCCGGGGGCGTTTTCATTTCTGCTTCCGAGGCTTGCGTGTCCCATCCCGTCGAGCGCCGCTGGTATCCCCTGACATTCACAGTCGCTGCGCTGGTATTGCTGCCGCTGAGTGTTCTGCTGTTCAGTTGGGGCGACATCGATACCGAGATATGGTCGCACCTCTGGGATACCCAGATTCCGCGCCTGCTGGGCAACACCCTGACGCTGGTGCTGGGCGTCGGGATGGGTGTGGTGCTGCTGGGCGTGAGCCTCGCCTGGTTGACGGCGCTCTGCGAATTTCCTGGCCGGCGCTGGCTGGACTGGGCGTTGATGCTGCCCTTCGCGATTCCCGCCTATGTGCTGGCATTCGTCTTTATCGGTCTGCTGGACTTCGCCGGGCCGGTGCAGACCCTGGCGCGCGAGTGGTTCGGCAGCGGGGTGCGCTTCCCCCGTGTGCGCTCCACCGGCGGGGTGATCATCGTGCTGGTGCTGGTCTTCTATCCCTATGTCTACCTGCTGGCGCGCTCGGCGTTCATTGCTCAGGGAAAGGGGTTGATGGAGGCTGCGCGGGTGCTCGGGCAGTCGCCCTGGAAGGCCTTCTGGAGCGTGGCGCTGCCGATGGCGCGACCTGCGATCGGGGCTGGACTGGCGCTGGCCCTGATGGAAACCCTGGCCGACTTCGGCGCGGTTTCGGTATTCAATTTCGATACCTTTACCACCGCCATCTACAAGACCTGGTACGGCTTTTTCAGTCTCACCAGCGCCACCCAGCTGGCCAGCCTGCTGCTACTCGCGGTGATGCTGGTGCTGTACGGCGAGCGTCGTGCCCGTGGCGTGGCCAGGCCGGCCAATGACCGGGCGCGCTCGGCAGCGCTTTACCACTTGCGCGGCTTCAAGGCATTTGCAGCCAGTTGCTGGTGTGGGCTGGTGTTTCTCTGTGCCTTCGTTATCCCGATGCTGCAGTTGCTGGCCTGGCTCTGGCAGCGCGGACGCTTCGATCTGGATGAGCGCTACGCCGGGCTGATTCTGCATACGCTTTACCTGGGTGGACTGGCGGCGCTGATCACGGTCGCGGTGGCCTTGCTGCTGGCCTTTTCGCGGCGTCAGGCCCCGGTGCGCTCGATCAGGGCGGCTGTGGGGCTGGCGAATCTCGGCTACGCGTTGCCCGGATCGGTGTTGGCAGTGTCGATCATGCTCGCTTTCAGCTATCTGGACCGCGAGTTGATCATTCCCCTTTCAGCCTGGCTTGGCGGTGCTGGCAAACCCCTCCTGCTTGGCAGTCTTGGCGCCTTGCTGCTGGCCTATCTGATTCGCTTCATGGCGGTGGCGTTCGGTCCGCTGGAGAATGCCCTGGCACGCATCCGCCCATCGCTGCCGCAGGCGTCGCGCAGTCTGGGGGTCGGAGGCCCTGCACTGTTCTTTCGGGTCTACCTGCCGCTGCTGTTGCCGGGCACCCTGAGCGCCGCGCTGCTGGTGTTCGTCGATGTGCTCAAGGAAATGCCGGCCACGCTGCTGATGCGACCCTTCGGCTGGGACACCCTGGCAGTGCGCATTTTCGAGATGACCAGCGAAGGCGAATGGGCGCGCGCTGCGCTGCCGGCACTGACGCTGGTACTGGTCGGCCTGCTGCCGGTCATCCTGCTGATCCGGCGCTCGGCCAAAGGGTGAAAGGCGGCTGTCGCATGCGCCGTGACCTGTCACAACCTTGGGGCTACAATGCGCGCCATTCAAAAGTCGCATGTCTTTGGCTGGACGGCTTTCTATAGGCTTTACCTCTGCCGCTTCGGCGACCTGCCCGGAAGGAGAAACCCATGGGTCAGCGCACTCCCCTTTATGATCAGCATTTGGCGCTCGGCGCGAAAATGGTGGATTTCGGCGGCTGGGACATGCCGCTGCATTACGGTTCACAGGTGGAGGAACACCATCAGGTACGGCGTGATTGCGGCGTATTCGACGTCTCCCACATGACCATCGTCGACGTGGCCGGCGCCCAGGCCAGGTGCTACCTGCAGCGTCTGCTGGCCAATGACGTGGCGCGCCTGAGAGAAGTCGGCAAGGCGCTCTACAGCGCGATGCTCAACGAAGCAGGCGGAGTCATCGACGACCTGATCGTTTACCTGACCGAGCAGGGCTATCGCCTGGTGCTCAACGCCGGTACGCGCGACAAGGATATGGCCTGGCTGCAGGTTCAGGCCGAGGGGTTTGATGTCACGCTAAAGGAGCGCGCCGATCTGGCAATGCTTGCCATCCAGGGGCCGCAGGCGCGGGCGCGGGTTATGGATATCGTCGCCCAGAGCCGTGCCGCTCTGATTCAGGAGCTCAAGCCTTTCTACGGCCTGACAGCAGGCGACTGGTTTATCGGGCGTACCGGCTACACGGGCGAAGACGGTCTGGAAGTTATTCTTCCGATCGAGGAAGCGCCGGACTTCTTCAGTGAGCTGGTCGGTGCAGGCATTGCCCCGATCGGCCTCGGCGCCCGCGACACCTTGCGTCTGGAGGCTGGGCTGAATCTTTACGGTCAGGACATGAACGAAGAGATTTCACCGCTGGCGGCAAACATGGGCTGGTCCGTCGCCTGGGAGCCGGTCGAGCGCGAATTCATCGGTCGCGCCGCTCTGCAGGCGCAGCGCGAGCACAACGAGCAGCCTCGGCTGGTCGGCCTGGTGCTCGAAGAGCGCGGCGTGCTCCGGGCGCATCAGGTGGTGCGGGTTAGCGGCATCGGCGAGGGTGAAATCACCAGCGGCAGCTTTTCCCCTACGCTGGGCAAGTCCATTGCCCTGGCCCGCGTACCAGCCAATACCGCTGAACGTGCCGAGGTGGAGATTCGCAACAAATGGTACCCCGTGCGCGTTGTACAGCCGACCTTCGTGCGCCACGGCAGAGTACTGGTATAAATTCGACCTACTGCTTCGCGCCAAAGCTGTGCGCGACCCGCACCGACAGCCATGAGGACAGATGAATGAGCGACCTACCCAGCGATCTGCGTTACGCCGCCAGCCATGAATGGGCCCGCCAGGAGGCCGATGGCAGCGTCAGTGTGGGCATTTCCGATCATGCCCAGCAAGCGCTGGGCGACGTGGTCTATGTGGAGCTGCCGGAGGTCGGTCAGCAACTCAAGGCCGGTCAGCAGGCCGGCGTGGTGGAGTCAGTAAAGGCCGCCTCGGATATCTATGCACCTGTCTCCGGTGTGGTCATCGCCGTCAATGAGCAGCTCGCCGACTCTCCCGAGCAGGTCAACAACGAGCCCTACGGCAGCTGGTTCTTCCGTCTGCAGCCCGATGCCCCGGCGGAACTGGAGGCGCTGCTCACGGCAGAAGCCTACAAGGCGTCCTGCGACGCCGAAGCCTGATTGCTCAATCACCAAGCCCCGCACTGTCGGGGCTTTTTCTTTTTTCGAGAGTAGCTGCCATGCCGTCCATGCCATCCCTTTCCGAGCTTCAGCAGTCCGATGCCTTTCTGTGCCGCCATATCGGTCCCGATGCGCATGAGCAGCAGGCCATGCTGGAAGCACTCGGGCTGGACAGTCGTGAGCAACTGATCGATGAAACGGTGCCGCCGGCGATCCGCCTGCGAGGTGAACTGGCGCTGCCGCCGGCGCTGGACGAGCAGGACGCCCTGGCGCGGCTGCGTGGCTATGCCGAGCGGAATCAGCTGTGGACCAGCCTGATCGGCATGGGCTACCACGGCACCATCACCCCGCCGGTGATCCTGCGTAACCTGCTGGAAAACCCCGGCTGGTACACCGCCTACACCCCGTATCAGCCAGAGATTTCCCAGGGTCGCCTCGAAGCGCTGCTGAACTTCCAGCAACTGACCATGGACCTGACCGGCCTCGACCTGGCCAATGCCTCGCTGCTGGACGAGGCCACCGCTGCTGCCGAAGCCATGGCGCTGGCGCGGCGGGTATCGAAGAGTGCCAGCAATCGCTTCTTCGTCGATGAGAACTGTCATCCGCAGACGCTCTCGGTGATGCGAACCCGCTCTGAGGGTTTTGGCTTCGAGTTAGTGGTTGGCCCCGTCGAGGCCATCGAGGGGCAGGCGCTGTTCGGTGCGCTGCTGCAGTATCCCGATAGTCACGGTGAGATTCGCGACCTGCGACCAGTCATCACGCAGTTGCATGACGGTCAGGCGTTGGCATGCGTGGCTGCCGACCCGCTCAGCCTGCTGCTGCTGACACCCCCCGGCGAGTTGGGCGCCGACGTGGTGCTTGGTTCGACCCAGCGCTTCGGCGTGCCCATGGGCTATGGCGGCCCACATGCGGCCTTTTTCGCGACGCGCGATGAGTTCAGGCGCGCCATGCCGGGCCGGCTTATCGGGGTTTCCCGTGATGTTCGCGGCAATACCGCGCTACGCATGGCGTTGCAGACCCGCGAGCAGCATATCCGGCGTGAGAAGGCCAATTCCAATATCTGCACGGCGCAGGTGCTGCTGGCCAATATCGCCAGCAGCTATGCGGTCTACCACGGTCCCGAAGGGCTCAGGCGCATCGCCCGGCGCGTGCATCGGCTGACGGCGCTGCTGGCTGCCGGGCTGGAACGCAAGGGCATGGTTCGCCTCAATCGGCATTTCTTCGACACCCTCACCCTTGAGGTTGGCGGTGCGCAGACAGCCATCATCGAGAGCGCGGCAGCTGCGCGGATCAATCTACGCATCCTCGGGCGCGGCAGGCTTGGCGTTAGCCTCGATGAAACCTGCAACGAGAAGACCGTCGAGCAGTTGCTGGCGATTTTCCTCGGCGCCGATCACGGGCTGGACGTCGCCGCGCTGGATGCCGACGAAATTGCCAGTGGCATCCCGCCTGAATTGCATCGCAGCAGTCCGTACCTGACTCATCCGGTATTCAACACGCACCACAGTGAAACCGAGATGCTGCGCTACCTCAAGCAGCTGGAGAACAAGGATCTGGCACTGAACCAGGCGATGATTCCGCTCGGTTCCTGCACCATGAAACTCAACGCCACCAGCGAGATGATCCCCATCACCTGGCCGGAATTCGCCAACCTGCACCCCTTTGCTCCGCGTGAGCAGGCCCAGGGCTACAGGCTGATGATCGAAGAGCTGGAGGCCTGGCTCTGTATCATTACCGGGTTCGATTCGATTTCCATGCAGCCCAACTCCGGCGCGCAGGGCGAATACGCCGGGCTGGTCGCCATCCGCAAGTATCACCAGAGCTGCGGACAGGGGCAGCGCGATATCTGTCTGATCCCGTCATCGGCGCACGGCACCAACCCGGCGACGGCGCAAATGGTCGGCATGCAGGTCGTAATCGTCGATTGCGACCGGGGCGGCAACATCGATCTGCAGGATCTTGAGCGCAAGGCTGTCGAGGCGGGCGACCGGCTTGCCTGCCTGATGATCACGTATCCCTCGACCCACGGCGTGTACGAGGAAAATGTCCGCGAAATCTGCGCGGCGATCCACGCCCAGGGCGGCCAGGTGTACATGGACGGGGCCAACCTCAATGCCCAGGTCGGCCTGTCGCGACCGGCCGATATCGGCGCCGATGTTTCGCACATGAACCTGCACAAGACCTTCTGCATTCCCCATGGTGGCGGCGGGCCGGGCATGGGGCCGATTGGCGTCAAGGCGCACCTGGCGCCCTTCGTGGCCAATCATCCTGTGGTGGAGTTGCAGGGACCCGATGCAGGCAACGGCGCGATCAGCGCCGCCCCCTGGGGCAGCGCCAGCATTCTGCCGATCAGTTGGATGTACATCGCCATGATGGGCCCGCAGCTGCGTGAAGCAACGGAAGTCGCAATCCTCAGTGCCAACTATCTGGCCATGCGTCTTGGCGAGGCCTATCCGGTGCTTTACAGCGGCCGCAACGGCCGCGTGGCTCACGAGTGCATCATCGATCTGCGCCCGCTCAAGGCGCAGACCGGTATCAGCGAGGAAGACGTGGCCAAGCGCTTGATGGACTACGGCTTCCACGCGCCGACCATGTCCTTCCCGGTGCCTGGCACGCTGATGATCGAGCCTACCGAAAGTGAGTCGAAGGCCGAGCTGGATCGCTTCGTCGAGGCCATGCTGAGCATCCGTGCCGAAATCGCCCGGGTGCAGAGCGGTGACTGGCCGGCAGCCAACAACCCCCTGGTGAATGCGCCGCACACCCTGGCTGACGTGATTGCCGGCTGGGATCGCCCCTACAGCATCGCTGAAGCGGTGACGCCGAGCGCCCACGCGCTGGCGCACAAGTACTGGCCGGCGGTGAACCGCGTCGACAATGTGTTCGGTGATCGCAACCTGTTCTGCGCCTGCGCGCCGGTCGGGGATTATCGGGCGTGAGCCACGCTTGATGCGTTGTAGGCTGGATGTCGCTTTTTACATCCACCGTGGCGCTGCCCACTGGATGGCCACTCCGTGGATCGCCACCCGGTGGATCGCCACCCGGTGGATCGGTGGAGTGTAATCACCCTACGCTCTATTCCGCTTCGAGCATCCCCAGGGCCGTAGCCTGGATTAGCCGAAGGCGTAATCCAGGTATCGAAGGCGCAATCCGACGCGGCTGCCCGAGATGACTCGCTAAAGCGCTTCTATGTTTCCGGTTTCAGGCTCGTCGTCGAGCATTCCCAGCAGTTCGGCGAGTTTCAGCTGGGCCTCTTCGACGCCCTGACGCTTGGGTGCGGAGAACAGTTGTACGCTGACGCCGTCGCCCCAGTCCTTGCGGATGTCGCGCTGGATCGTCAGCAGGGCCGTCTTTGCCGCGCCGAAGGCCAGCTTGTCGGATTTGGTCAGCAGGATATGCAGCGGCATTTCGCTGGCGCCGGACCAGTCGAGCATCATCCGGTCGAACTCGGTCAGCGGATGGCGAATGTCCATCATCAGGAACACGCCGGCCAGGCTTTCGCGGCTGCTGAGGTAGGCTTCGAGGTGGCGCTGCCAGTGCTGCTTGAGCGGAATCGGTACCTTCGCATAGCCGTAGCCGGGCAGGTCGACCAGGCGACGCTCGTCATCCAGGCGGAAGAAATTCAGCAACTGGGTACGGCCAGGGGTTTTCGAGGTGCGAGCCAGGCTGGCGTGAGTCAGGGTATTCAGCGCGCTGGACTTGCCCGCGTTGGAGCGACCGGCGAAGGCAACTTCCAGTCCCTCATCGGCCGGGCATTGGTCAACCTTGGCAGCGCTGATCATGAAAGTGGCTTGCTGGCAGAGGCCGAGGATCGGATTTTTCGGGAGCATGATGGTTCCGGTGGGGCGCTGGGCTGCAACATCCTGGCATGGCGACGAAACGTCACACGGGCCTTGATGCGGCAATGGTTCATTTCCGTTTCACGGTCGCCAGTATATAATGCCGCAGATTTTGTGCGCGCTTTGCTCTGAAATGAAGCCCTGGCTCCGGTTTTTCCGCTTCTGCGGGAATGGGCGGCAGGGGGTGAATTCGCGCAATGGCACCATGCAAGCATAACGAGCGTGCCGCAGCCTGTGCTGCCGGTAGCCGCCAAGTTTTCCTTTAAACCCTTAGCCGTAGTTGGATGAGCTGATGAACAAAGTACTCGTGAGTCTGCTGTTGACCCTTGGCATCACCGGTATGGCCCATGCGGCTGGCGACGCCGAAGCCGGTCAGAGCAAAGTTGCCGTTTGCGGCGCCTGCCACGGGGCTGATGGCAATAGCCCGGCCCCGAACTTCCCGAAACTCGCCGGTCAGGGCGAGGCCTATCTGCTCAAGCAGATGAAGGACATCAAGGCCGGCAGCACGCCCGGTGCCCCTGAAGGTGTTGGTCGCAAGGTCCTGGAAATGACCGCCATGCTTGATCCGTACAGCGATCAGGACCTTGAAGATATCGCCGCCTTCTACGCCAGCCAGAAAGTCACCATCGGCATGGCCGATCCGGCGCTGGTCGAGTTGGGTGAGCAGCTCTTCCGTGGCGGCAAGCTGGATCTGGGCATGCCGTCCTGCACCGGTTGCCATGCACCGAACGGTGCCGGTAACGACCTGGCAGCCTTCCCGCATCTGGGTGGTCAGCATGCTGCCTATACCGCCAAGCAGTTGGTGGATTTCCGCGAAGGCAATCGCACCAACGATGGCGACACCATGATCATGCGCGCCATTGC
>Ga0194136_1000537_pt1 | contig 19562 bp, 14 predicted proteins | sample TARM_MetaG_T3A_1_FD_134023 | JGI IMG/M metagenome (GOLD analysis project Ga0194136, IMG submission 134023) | Freshwater microbial communities from Pennsylvania, USA, analyzing microbe dynamics in response to fracking - TARM_MetaG_T3A_14 (version 2) | ecosystem: Environmental > Aquatic >...
AAATATCTATTTTTTACTGGAAAAGGTGGAGTTGGTAAAACATCTACTGCATGTGCAACAGCGGTATCCCTTGCAGACCTAGGAAAAAAAATAATGCTTATCAGTACGGATCCAGCTTCAAATCTTCAAGATGTTTTTGATACAGAATTAAACAATAAGGGAGTTAGGATTAAGGATGTACCTAGTTTAGTCGTTGCAAATTTTGATCCTGAAGCAGCCGCAGCTGAGTATAGGGAGAGTGTAATAGGACCATATAGGGGTAAATTACCAGAATCAGTTTTGAATAATATGGAGGAACAACTATCCGGTTCATGTACTGTTGAAATTGCAGCATTTAATGAATTTTCAAGTTTTATTACGGATAAGGATGCTGCAAAGGAGTATGACCATATAATATTCGATACTGCACCAACAGGGCATACCCTTAGAATGCTTCAACTACCCTCAGCGTGGAATAACTTTATGAGTGAAAATACCCATGGGGCATCCTGTTTAGGACAGTTATCAGGACTTGAGGACAAAAAAGAAATATATAAAAATGCAGTAGAAAATTTAGCTGACTCAGAAAAGACAACGTTAATACTTGTATCTAGGCCTGAAATATCCCCACTTAAAGAGGCTGAGAGGGCTTCAAAGGAACTGCAGGATATTGGAGTAAATAAACAGATACTAATTATTAATGGTGTTCTTGAAGACCATGATGACTATCTATCTACTTCTATATATGAAAAACAACAAAATGCACTAAAGAATATACCAGAAGCTTTAGGGAGCCTTGAAACATTTCAAATCCCTTTAAGGCCTTATAATGTGACCGGTCTAGAAAATGTTAGGGCATTTTTAGATAATGATAATATAAATTTTAGCTCAGAAACAGTTATTACAGATCAAATACCGAAACTAAAAAATGTAATAGAGGATTTATATAATAGTGGTAAAAAAGTTATTTTTACGATGGGAAAGGGCGGAGTTGGTAAAACTACTATAGCTGCAGCCATTGCCATAGGTCTAGCTAAAAAAGGAAAAAAAGTACATCTAACAACCACTGACCCAGCAGCTCATCTTAAATTTGTCCTGGATGAAAGTTATGGAATAACCATAAGTAGTATTGATGAAAAGCGAGAACTTGAAAAGTATAAGGAAGAGGTATTAAGTAAGGCGAAGGAAACAATGGGTGATGCTGATCTTGACTATATAGAGGAAGATTTAAGATCGCCGTGTACTCAGGAAATTGCTGTGTTTAGGGCCTTTGCAGAAATAGTTGATAGATCAGAAAATGAAGTTGTAGTTATTGATACAGCACCAACAGGTCATACCTTATTACTTTTAGATGCTACTCAAAGCTATCATAAAGAAATAGAACGTTCTCAAGGAGATATACCTGAGTCTGTTAGAAAGCTTTTACCAAGGCTTAGAAATGCAAATGAAACAGAGGTTATTATAATAACATTAGCAGAAACAACTCCTGTACACGAGGCATTAAGATTACAAAATGATTTAAATCGTGCAGGTATCAACAGTAAGTGGTGGGTTATTAACTCTAGTTTTTATGCAGCAAATACTACAAATACTATTTTAAGAGCAAAGGCAAGTAATGAAATACAGTGGATAAATAGAGTGAATGAAATTTCGGAGGGCAACTTTGCTATTATTGAGTGGATTCCAGAAGAAGTAAAGAGTGAAAAGATTGAAGCGCTAATAGACTAGATAATAAACGACACAAAAAAGAATATTAAAATTGCATTGGTTTCTATGAACAATAAGAGGAGGAGAATGATGAGGATACTTATTATAGGCGCAGTAGCAGCTGGAACGTCCGCAGCTGCGAAGGCTCGAAGAAATAATGATAAGGCAGAGATTGTTATATACGAAAGGGATTACGATATTTCTTACTCAGGCTGTGGTCTCCCATATTTTATAGGTGGAGAGGTTGAGGATATTACCGAACTAACACCTAGAGATCCGGTTTTCTTTAAGAAAAAATACTGTATAGATATTTTCTCCGGACATGAAGTTTTAAAGATTGATCCAGTTAAGAAAGAATTAAGGGTTAAGAATTTAATGACAAGTGAGATTTTTAATGACTATTATGATAAGTTAGTAATTGCTACTGGGGCAACACCTATTGCTCCAAATGTAAAAGGCATAGAAAAAGAAAAGGTTTTCTTCTTAAGAAATGTTCAAAGTGCAAAGAAAATAAAAACATTCATTGAGGAAAAAAATCCCCGAAATGCTATTGTTGTAGGAACTGGTTTTATTGGCTTCGAGATGCTTGAAAATCTTATGTCCGATGGAATAAATGTCACTATAATAGAGAAACAGAATAAGATAACCCCAAATCTTGATGAAGATATGGCAGCTTTCTTAGAAAACGAATTAAGTAAAAAGAAAATTAAGATTTTAAAGAATACGAGTGTTTCAGAAATACAGGATAATAAGGTTGTATTAGAGGATGGATTAGAAATAGACTGTGACTTAGTGATTATGGCAACAGGGGTTAAGCCAAATGTTACCCTTGCAAAGGGCGCGGGTATAGAACTTGGAATTACCGGGGCTATTAAAGTAAACAGAAGGATGGAGACAAATTTAAAAGATATTTATGCTGCAGGAGACTGTATTGAGACATTTTCCACAATTACGGGAAAACAAGTATATAGACCCCTTGGATCAACTGCAAATAAAACCGGTAGAATTGCAGGGGATGTAGTTACTGAAGGAAATATTGAATATCGGGGAAATCTAAGCACTGGGATATTTAAATTATTTGATATGACTATTGCGAATACAGGATTGACAGAAAAGGAAGCGGTGTCTGAAGGATATGAAATAGTAATATGTCATAATATAAAGCCTGATAAACCTGAGTATATGGATGGAAAAGAAATGGTTATTAAGGCTATTGCAGATAAGAAAACCCAACAACTATTAGGTGTTCAAATTGTTGGATATAGTGGTGTAGATAAGAGAATAGATGTTTTTGCAACACTGATAACATTAGGTGCTAAGGTAGAGGATTTATTCCATTTAGATTTAGCGTATGCCCCACCGTTTTCAACTACAAAAGACCCAGTACATTATACGGGAATGATCTTAGATAATGCTTTAAATAACAAAAGACCAATTATTACATCAGCTGATGTTCATAAATTAATAGATAAGGGTGAGAAAATTCAAGTAGTAGATGCTAGGATTTTAAGTCAATATGAAGAATCACATGTGCATACAGCCATAAATATGCCCCAGGATAAATTAAGGGATGTGCTAGAAGAACTAGACAAGAATGTCACTACGGTAACATACTGCAACAAAGGAGTTACGGGAAATGCAGCACAAAATATTTTAATCAATAGTGGGTTCAAAAAGGTGTATAACCTTTCGGGAGGACATAAATTCTATAGTTCAACGAAGAGAAAATAAAATTTGTTTTAATTTTAAGTGAAAAAGTATAAAAATTTTAAAGGGAGGCCAGCGTTATGAGTAATGAGAATATTGAGCAAAAAGGGAAGGGATTAGGATTTTTTGAAACTTATTTAACCGTTTGGGTAGCTGCTTGTATTGTTATTGGAGTAGCTATCGGACAATTTTTGCCTATAGTTCCTGCGACTTTGAGTAGATTCACTAAATACGAAATATCTATTCCAGTAGCAATTTTAATATGGTTAATGATTTATCCAATGATGCTTAAAATTGACTTTACAAGCATAGTAGAAGCAACAAAAAAGCCCAAGGGACTTATCGTAACATGTACAACTAATTGGTTAATAAAACCTTTTACAATGTATGCTATTGCAGCATTTTTCTTAAAGGTAGTATTTAGCCAACTAATACCTGAGTCTTTAGCAAATGAATACTTGTGGGGGGCAGTAATCTTAGGTGCGGCACCTTGTACAGCAATGGTATTTGTATGGAGTCATTTAACTAAAGGTGATGCGGCGTATACACTAGTACAGGTAGCGGCTAATGATATTATCCTTTTATTTGCATTTGCCCCTATTGTAGCATTTTTACTAGGAGTAACTAATGTAATTGTACCCTATGGAACTCTATTTTTATCTGTAATTTTATTTATTGTAATTCCGTTCGTAGGTGGATATTTCTCTAGAACTTATATAATTAAAAATAAAGGGATTGAATACTTTGAAAAGGTATTTTTAAAAAAGTTTGACAATGTTACTATTATTGGTCTGTTACTGACATTAATCATTATATTTACATTCCAAGGAGATGTTATTTTAAGTAACCCATTACACATTGCTCTAATTGCTATACCTCTTACTATTCAAACCTTCCTTATTTTTGCAATAGCTTATGGCTGGGCAAAGGCTTGGAAATTACCACATGGCATAGCAGCACCTGCTGGTATGATTGGGGCAAGTAACTTCTTTGAACTTGCAGTAGCTGTGGCGATTTCGCTTTTCGGTTTGGAATCAGGAGCAACATTAGCTACGGTAGTTGGGGTTTTAGTAGAAGTACCGGTTATGTTAGCCTTAGTAAGGATTGCAAATAAAACAAGACATTGGTTTCCGGAAAACGTTAGAAACTAGAATTATTTGAATATAAAATTAAATAAATACAAGTTATCAAAAATAGGAATATTTAACCGTATTCCTATTTTTTTGTTCTTAAATTTATACCCCGTTAATGAAAACACCCTAATCGAAAGTAATACTGAAATGTAAGCATAGGGTAAATACTATTACACATACTATTAAAGCGCTATAAGTTAGATTAGAGGATAGATGGGAGGTATTAAAAATGGGTAACAAAATTGTTGAAGGTTTATCTGCTTTGACTTCATCTTCTAAAGAAGTTATTCCAGATATATTAGTAATGGATTTTACGGTTGTAACTGCTTGTTTAGTAGGAGACCCTAATAAAAGTGATGAATGGGTACTTGTAGATACTGGTCTCGAAAATTCGGCGGATTTCATTTTAAAGTCTGTTGAAAAACGATTTGGCAAAACTAGTAGACCTAAGGCCATTATTCTTACACATGGCCACTTTGACCATGTGGGTTCAGTCATTAAACTTTCTAAACTATGGGATGTACCTGTGTATATACATAAGTTAGAAATGCCATATGTAACAGGAAAAAAGGATTATCCATTAGCTGATCCAACAGTAGATGAGGGTATGGTCTCAAAGATGTCACCAACATTTCCACATACAAGTATTGATATAAGCTTTCATGCTGTGGCTCTTCCTGGTGACGGAAGTGTACCCGGTATGCCGGGATGGAAATGGTTGCACACACCTGGTCATACGGAGGGACATATTTCTCTATTTCGTCAAAAAGATCGTGTGCTTATTGTAGGAGATGCATTTACAACTACAAAACAGGAGTCACTATTATCTGTAGTTATGCATAAAGAACAAATTGGTGGGCCACCAAAATACTTGACTACGGATTGGGAAACAGCGGAAAAATCTGTAAAGCAGTTAAGAGAACTAGAACCTGCATTAGTAGTTCCAAGCCATGGAAAACCGTTAAAAGGGGAAGAGTTAAAACGGCATTTAGAATTACTAGTTAATCATTTTAATGAAATTGCAAAGCCAGAGCATGGGCGATTTGTTAATAAATAAGAATTAAAGTACTTTAGATTATTAGAGACTTTTCAAATGTATAATTAGAGCTTTTTTCTGTGAGAATATTTTTGTGATAGTGTGTTGTATGTTTACTTTATATATTGGAATAATAAAGCTAAAGTAACAAAAAATTAACTTAAGAAACAAAAAATCAAACTATAGCAAGGAGAGTTTTGTTATGCGAAAATTACAAACAATGGACGGTAATGAGGCTGCGGCTTACGCGTCTTATGCATTGACAGAGGTAGCAGCAATATACCCTATAACACCATCTACATCGATGGCTGAAGGGGTTGACGAGTGGTCAGCCCATGGTAAGAAAAATATCTTCGACCAACCTGTTAAGGTTGTACAGATGCAATCAGAAGCTGGAGCTGTATCATCAATGAGAGGATCACTCCAATCTGGTGCCTTAGCGTCCACATACACATCAGCCCAAGGACTACTTATGATGATTCCTAGTCTCTATAAGATGGCTGGGGAACTTCTACCAGGGGTTCTTCATGTTGCCGCAAGATCGATAGCATCTCATGCATTATCCATTTATGGTGATCATCAAGATGTTATGGCATGCCGCCAAACAGGTGTTGCGTTATTAGCATCTTCAAATGTACAGGAAGTAATGGATCTTGGTGTGATATCTCATCTTTCAGCTATTAGTTCCAGAGTTCCATTTATACACTTTTTTGATGGTTTTAGGACTTCCCATGAATATCAAAAAATTGATGTATTAGAGTATCAAGATATTAAAAAACTTGTTGATCATAAGGCTATTGAGGAGTTTAGAAATAGGTCTCTAAGTCCGGAACATCCAGTAGCGCGGGGTACAACACAAAACCCAGATATCTATTTCCAACAAAGAGAAGGAACTAACCCATTCTATGATGCAGTACCTGGTATTGTTCAAGACTACATGGACAAAGTAGGTAAAGTTACTGGTAGAAGTTATAAGTTATTTGAGTATTATGGAGCAGAGGATGCAGAGCATGTTATTATTGCTATGGGGTCAGCCAGTGATACTATAGATGAGACGGTGGACTATTTAAATAGTAAGGGAGGAAAGGTTGGAGCTGTACGAGTACGTTTATACAGACCATTCTCTGAAACTCATTTCCTTAACGTTATCCCTAAGACTGTTAAAAGAATTGCTGTGTTGGACAGAACAAAAGAGTCTGGTTCTTTAGCTGAGCCATTATATTTAGATGTTCTTAAGGCATTTAAAAACTATTCCGGTAATGCTCCTTTAATTGTCGGAGGAAGATATGGTCTTTCATCTAAGGACACAAGACCTTCTCAAATATTATCTGTATTTAAAAATCTTAAGGAAAACAACCCTAAAGATGGGTTTACTATAGGGATTGTAGATGATGTAACTCATACATCTTTACCTGAAGAGGGAATAATTGATACTACTCCTGAGGGTACTATTAGTTGTAGAATTTGGGGTCTTGGTTCTGATGGTACTATTGGAGCTAACAAGACAGCGATTAAGATTATCGGTGATAATACAGACAAGCATGTACAAGCATATTTCTCTTATGATAGTAAAAAATCCGGAGGAACTACTGTTTCACATTTAAGGTTTGGTCCGAAGCCTCTTAGATCTCCTTACCTTGTGTACACAGCAGACTATGTAGCCTGTCACAATAATTCATTCATCTATCAGTATGATATATTAAAAGGGTTGAAAAAGAACGGAACATTTGTACTTACATGTCCTTGGAGTAAAGAGGAACTTGAAGAAAAACTACCTGCTCCACTAAAAAAATATATAGCACAAAATGATATAAAATTCTATACTATTAATGCTATGGCAATTGCCTCTGAGCTAGGTTTAGGAAATAGAATTAATATGATAATGCAAGCAACCTTCTTTAAATTGGCTAATATTGTTCCTGTAGAAGATGCATTAAAATATCTTAAAAATTCTATTGAGAAGATGTATGGCAAAAAAGGTCAAACTATTGTCGATATGAATATAAAAGCTATTGATAAATCTATTGAAAATCTTGTTAAAGTCGAAGTGCCTTCTTCTTGGAAGGATGCTAAAGAAGAAAAGTTACCAATAAAAGAAGAACCGGATTATGTTAAAAATATTCAAAGACCAATGGCAAGACATGAGGGTGACGAACTACCTGTTAGTACTTTTAAGGGAATGGAGGATGGTACTTTCCCACTTGGAACTACTTCTTATGAAAAACGTGGAATAGCTCCAATGATACCAGAATGGCAAATTGATAAGTGTATCCAGTGCGGTAGATGTTCATATATTTGTCCTCATGCAACCATTAGACCTTTCCTACTGAATGAAGAGGAATATGCTAAAAAACCAGATACTTTCAAAACTAAAAAGGCTGTTGGCAAGGAAATAGAACATTTACACTACCGCGTACAAGTTGCTCCACTGGATTGTACGGGATGTGCTAACTGCGCTGATATATGTCCAGCAAAAGGTAAAGCGCTAATAATGAAACCTAATGAACAGGAAATTGAAAACGAGTCAGAAAATTGGGAGTTTGCCACAACAGTTACAGATAAGGATAATCTAGTCGATATTAATACAGTTAAAGGAAGCCAATTTGTAAGACCTTTACTAGAATTCAATGGAGCTTGTCCTGGATGTGGAGAAACACCATATATTAAGTTACTTACCCAATTGTTTGGAGATAGAATGATGATATCTAATGCAACAGGGTGTTCGTCTATTTGGGGAGCATATGCACCATCTGTAGCCTACACTACTAATGCAGAAGGTAAGGGACCAGCATGGATAAACCCTTTATTTGAAGATGCTGCGGAGTTTGGCTATGGTATGTATCTTGGTTCAACGCAAGTAAGAGAAAAACTACGTCAGTTGATGGAGGAATCAGTAAACACATCAATAGACTCTAATGTTAAGGATGCTTTTAAAGAGTGGCTTGAGAATATGTACGATGGAGAAGGATCTAAACGTGCAACGAAGAAAGTCCTAAAAGCTTTAGAGAATTACGATTACAAAGGTAATAGTAGTATAGAGGAGATAATTAATAAGAAAGATTATCTAATTAAGCCATCTTTCTGGGCATTAGGAGGAGATGGATGGTCATATGATATTGACTTTGGTGGAGTAGACCACGTTCTTGCTATGGGCGATGACGTAAATATATTTGTAATGGATACTGAAATCTATTCAAATACAGGTGGACAAAGCTCAAAATCAACTCCAGTTGGCGCTGTTGCAAAACTAGCTGCAGGAGGAAGAAAGATTAGAAAGAAAGATCTAGGCCTTATTGCAATGACATACGGACATGTTTATGTAGCTCAAATATCTATGGGTGCTGATATGAATCATACATTGAAGGCTATTAGAGAGGCTGAAAGCTATAAAGGACCATCTCTAATAATTGCGTATTCACCTTGCGTAAGCCATGGTATTAAGACAGGTATGGGAACTAGTATTATGGAAGAACATAGGGCAGTAGAGGCCGGATATTGGCATCTATATAGATTTAATCCTGAATTAAGAAAAGAAGGAAAAAATCCATTTATTCTTGATTCTAAAGAACCTAAGGGTAATTATAGAGACTTCTTAAACGGAGAAATAAGATACTCACAACTTAAAAATGTATTCCCAGAGATTGCAGATGAAATGTATGATATTGCAGAACAACATGCAAATGACAGATATAGAAGATATAAGAGTTTAGCAGAAAATGAATTGTTTTAATTAACACTGAGGGAGGGCTTTAGCTCTCCCTTTATTCTATTTTTGAGGGATTTTATTTAGTTAATGGTTGAGATAAAATCTAAAAACTATTGTTTGATAATTGAATGATATGTAAGGAAAGAAACACTGGATTGTGGTGCGGCAATGTACGTTGGTAAGAAAGTTTTTACCAGTAGATAAGTCAATGTAAGTGAGGTGCTATAAAGCAAGAAAACAGGATTAGTTATCCTGTTTTCTTACTACTAGATTATTTTTCATTAGTGTCAACATATTCTTTCGCATTTCTAACTTGAACTTCATCAGGAATATTTACTTGAGATACGGCTTTCATTTCATGAGTATTTGCCCAAGCAGCAGTGTCTTGATTCTCAACAGGCATCGCTTGATGTTTTTCCTTATACTTGTTTTTTGCCATAGAATATACCTCCACAAATTTATTTGGTAACATAGTTATTTTTGTTATATTTGCTTCTTTTTATTCATGGAACATTATTGCTTTTATAAAATTAAAATGTATTAATAGGTGTAAATTAATTTAGAAATGCGATTCAAAATACTGATGTTTTATGCAAAAATTATTTAAATGTTCATATTGAAAAATATATTTAAAGAAAAATGAAAAATTAGATAATATGTCAGGAAACATATTTGGAGGAAGTGGATCGGAGTGTATAGATATTTATTGGGAAGACGATTATAATTTAGTTATTTTTTATAATAGAGATGAAGCAGAGATATTCAAAAAAGCACAAAAAAATATAATATATCAATTACGTATGTGGTAAAAAAGAATTAATTTTCAGTGCGACGGGCTTTATAAACATAAACTAGAATAAAGGGTCCCAGAAAGAAGATAAATTCTACAGGGACCCCTTGCAATTAAATAAGGATTTATTTTGTATATAAGATAATAGACTCAATTATTAGTATGAAGTAGAGGTCTAAAGTGATGCATAGTAGTTTATGAGATCTGTTCTAGTTATAATACCAATAAGTGCACCAGTATTATCCGTAATTGGTATACGATTCACCTTTTTCTTAGTCATCAGTTTAGCAATTTCTTCAATAGAGGTATTTTCTTCCGCAATCACTAGTTTTGTAGTCATAACTTTTTCGACATTTGTTTTCGAAAGTCGTTCGAAACCCTTTTTATAGGATGAAATAAATGAAACATCGAAATGCGGTGAAACCCAAGCTGAAGAATTAATTGTTCGTATGGCATGTAGTTCACTGGCATAATCAATAATATCTTTTTCTGATATCATACCAATTACTTTATTTTCTTCATCCACAACAGGAAGCCCACTTATTCTTTTTTTAGCTAAGATCTGTACTACGTCTTCAAGAGTGTTATCTGCTCTAACACTAACAACTGAAGTGGTCATAATATCTAAGGCATTAAACATTTTTATCCCTCCCAGATTGAATTACTTTTTTCCAATAAAGATTGGCAAGATAGGACTAACCAATCTTTATTTGATTATACCCATATTTTGATACGGTCTAACTTATATTTGAAAATTAACTCAAAATAATTCGTATGCAAAAAATTTCTTCTAAGTTTTTTTAGGATAGAATACTGGTGAGTGAGGTAAGTATAGAATTTTCTAATCTAAAAAAACACTTCTTTTGAGAACATAGGGTCAATCTTAAATGAGGTAGCTTTTTTGTGTATTAGTAAAATAAGAGTTCAATATGGTTGAATGATTTTATTTACACAGTCTAGCGAGTTTCTTGAGGCGAATATAAATTAAAGGAAAAACAATCATATTGTCGAATAAATATACAAATTGCTAACATTTACATTAAGAGGTGACTAAAATATATGGATACATACAAACTTGAAAATAGTGTAATCTCAGAATTTATTGACTGTAATAACCTTAGTGAAGATTTAGCTAGAAAATCTTGTTTAAATAGAAAATGTCTGGAGATAGCGCTTAAAGATTCACCTATAATCGTTGCACTCTGTGACCTTGAACTTAGGTATATATGGATACATAATGCACACTCTGATTATTTATCCGAGAATATGATTGGAAAGCGTGATGATGAATTAGACACAAATGGTGGTATATTAAAACTAATGGAGTTAAAGAGAAAAACAATTAAAATAGGTAAAAGGTTTAGAGAGGAGATAGAGTTCCCTTTGTCAGAGGGGCTATTAACTTATGATGTGACTGCAGAACCTTTAAGAGATTCTGAAGGAAACATTATTGGTTGCTCTACATCATCGATTGATATTACACATATAAAAAGGTTACAGAAATACCTTGTAAATGCCGAAAACTTGAAAGCTGTAGGTCAACTTGCTGCGGGTGTGTCCCATGAGTTCAACAACATTCTTGCTGTAATTATGGGGAACCTTCAATTATTTTTACTAGAATTTGAACAAAATAAAAACACTATATCTGATAAACATATAGACAAAATTAAGAAGATGATTATTAAATGTGAACAAGGTAAAAATATTGCGTTGAATTTACTAAGCCTAGCGAAGCCATCAGTACCAAAGAAAGAGTTAACAGATATTAGTACGGTGGTAGATAGAGTTATTAGTTTACAACAAAGTGAACTTGTACAAGATAACATCACTATTGAAAGAAAGTATTCACCGATAAAGAGAATATCAATAGATGTTGGCCAGATTGAACAAGTATTTCTAAACCTATCAATTAATGCACTTCATGCTATGAAGCCGTTAGGTAAAGGGTTACTAACCATATCTATTAAAGAAGTGGATAATGAAGTAGAAGTGAGATTTTCTGATACAGGTATTGGTATCAATAATATAGATAAGGACAGAATTTTCGACCCATTTTTTACAACCAAAAATGATTGTTTTAAAGGCTCTGGTTTAGGTCTAACTATGGTTATACAGTGTATAAAAAGTCATAATGGGACCATTTCATTTGAAAGCCAGGTAAATAAAGGTACAACTTTTATTATACGATTACCTATTGACGGATAAGATAAAATGACTAGGACTTAGACTATATAATCAGAATAATTGCTTTGGATAACATTAAAGGTAAAGAAAAACAATTTGTGCTAAAGTGAAAAAAGAGCCTAGAATAGGAATATGCGATGCATATTCCTATTTATAATGTATATTATTCCATGTTTTTATTCTTCAAACTAAGTATTTTCAGTAATACAAAGAGGCATTTCCTATTTTCTAAATACACATAAGATAGAATTTTAGGAATGTTTTACTTTTGAGTTTTGTAACAGCTAATTATGCAGACTTAACAATTCTTCCTTTCCCGAAAGGAATGCATAAAGGAGTACCAAATAAAGGGTCAGTTGTTATCTCACACTCCATATTAAATACCTGTCGGACCACATCACTTTTGATAATTTCCTCTGGTTTTCCTTGTGCATGTATCCTACCATTTTTAATAGCGATGAGATTATGTGCATACCTACAGGCAAGGTTTAAGTCATGTAGAACCATAATAATTGTCCGTTGCTCTTGTTCATTTAGTTCAAATAATAGGTCTAATATTTCTATTTGATGTGTCATATCTAAATATGTAGTAGGCTCATCTAGTAGAATGATGTCAGTATTTTGGGCTAGAGTCATGGCAATCCAAGCTCGTTGGCGCTGCCCTCCAGACAGTTCATCAATGGACCTATCCTTTAGATCAATTAGTTTAGTAACAGAAAGTGCATTTTCAACTCTTTCCTCATCTACTTTTGTCCATTGTTTTAGCCATGATTGATGAGGATAGCGACCTTGCTTCACCAATTGATAAACGGTTAAACCTTCTGGAGCCGTAGGGGATTGAGGTAAAATCGCTAACTTTTTTGCGATCTCTTTAGAAGCTAAAGTGGCAACTTCCTTTCCATTAAGCATTACAGCTCCAGTTTTCGGCTTCAATAGACGGGCAATTGAACGTAAAAGCGTTGACTTTCCGCATCCATTTCCCCCAATAAAAACTGTAATTTCCCCTTTGGGAATCTCTAAGTCCAAATCTTTTATAATCAAAGTATCATTGTATCCTAGGGATAAGGATTTTGTGGCAATTGAATCACTCATATAAAACTCCTCCAATTAAGCTTATTAAAATGTAAAAAAAGACTTGCAAAAATATAATAGCGAATCTATAATGATTAAAGATAATGATAATTAATTTCATTATACAACTATTATCAAGGAGGAGCAATATTTTATGAAGAAATTAGTCGCTATTTTCTGTATTTTTGTGCTACCGTTTGGACTAGTGGCTTGTTCACAACCGACAGACACATCCAATGTAAATGAAGGTGGTTCGGAAGTTGCCGAAGCAATAACTATAGCTGGTGTATTAGGAGATGTAGAGTTGGAAGTCACTGCTAAAAGAGTAGTTGCTTTAGAATGGACTTATGCTGAGGATTTATTAGCTGTAGGTGTACAACCTATCGGCGTTACGGATATTCAAAATTATAATAATTGGGTTCAAATCGAAGAAAAGTTTGATGATAATGTTGTTGATGTAGGCACTCGTCAAGAACCTAGTTTAGAAAAAATTGCAGAACTTAAACCAGACTTAATAATTGCAATTAAATTCCGTCATGAAGGAATTAAATCTGAACTTGAATCAATTGCACCAACAGTTTTCTTTGATCCTTATCCAACTGACGAAAACTTCAATCAATATGATGAGATGGAGTCTACCTTCAGAGAAATTGCAAAGGCAGTAGGAAAGAGTAGCGAAGCGGAGCGAGTACTTGCAGAATTAGAAGCTACATACCTAGAAGCAAAGGCAGCCATTGATAGTGCTAATTTGTCAACGCAGGATGTTCTATTAACGCAGGCCTTTAGCGCAAATCAAGCACCTCAAATTCGTTTATTTACACCAAATGCCCTTGCATCTGTTATTCTTGAAAAAATCGGATTAAATAATGTTCATACTTCTGAGGAATTAGAAATTTATGGATTTAGTACCGTGAATGTAGAGGCGTTGACAAAATATGAAGAGGCAAATTACCTATATGTGGTTCAGGACAACGATAATATTTATGAAAACCAATTAAAGGATAATAAGGTTTGGAATGGATTAGAATTTGTTAATGAAAATCGTACTTTCCCATTGGGTGGAGATGCTTGGCTGTTTGGTGGACCGCTATCAGCTAAAGTAGTAGTAGACCGAATTGTTAACACCTTGGCTATAAATTAAACATGTATACTTTACGTAAGAGGTCCCTTATATCCTTTCTGGGGGGCTTCTTATTACTAATCATAGTTAGTTTGGTCCACCTAACTCAAGGCCAAGCAGGATACTCGGTACAGCAGCTTTTTACTGAAGTATGGTTTGAAGGAAGAGTGCAAGACATTGTTATTGGTATGCGGTTGCCGCGATTAGTTATTGGTTTAATAGCTGGTGGGTCATTAGCAGTAGCTGGTGTTATTCTTCAAACCTTAACCCATAACCCCCTTGCCTCTGCCAGTACCCTTGGAATAAATGCCGGTGCATTTTTTGCTGTTGTTGTGTCTACGATTTTTTTTCCCACTGCACTTGGGCAATATCCTTTTATTGTAGCTGTAATAGGGGCAGTTTTCTCAACCTTACTTGTTTTAAGTCTTGCAGGTAGAGAGCTGAATCCTGTACGAGTTGCTTTAACAGGAATGATTATTTCACTACTATTTTCATCTACAACTGGAGCATTACAATTATTGTATGAAAATGAAACCAGTGGATTGTTCTTATGGGGTTCTGGTACGTTAGTACAACTTAATTGGTCCGGAGTTAAGTTTGCACTGCCATTGGTTTTCATAGCCCTAATAACATCAATTATGGCAGGAAAAGCATTAGACACCTTTTCCTTAGGAGAAGAGCTAGCAACCTCACTAGGTCAATCTGTTGTTAGAGTTAAGTTGCTTGCATGGAGCACTTCAATCCTTTTATCAGCTATCACTGTAAGTGTTGTGGGGGCTATAGGCTTTATTGGACTAATGGCACCACATATTGTTAGATTAATAGGCATTAGAGGTCATAGAAAATTACTAACCCACTCATTTTTGTGGGGAAGTGTTTTGTTGATTACTGCTGATGTAATAGCCCGCTTTATACAACCGGCTCAGGAGATTCCTGTAGGAGCTATGACTGCTTTAATCGGTGGACCGTGGTTAATGTATCTAGCATATCGCACAGCAAAAACACAAAAGAGTGGTGACAGAAATTTAGGAGGTACTAAAAAGCCCATTTCTCTTAACTGGCTTGTCCCTGTCGTTATATTTTTAATGATAGGTGCTATGTATATATCATTTTCATATAACGGAACAACATGGACGCCTATATCTCAATGGACATCTATAATTGTTTGGAATTTCCGCATACCACGAGTTCTCATTACATTTATTATTGGTGCAATGTTAGCAGTAAGTGGTGTTTTATTACAAGGAGTATTGAGAAACCCTTTAGCAGATGCGAGTGTATTAGGAATTACTTCAATGGCAGGAGCCGGGGCGATGATCTTTCTAGTACTTTTCCCAGGTATACCAGTAGCTTGGATGCCAATCGGTGCTATGGTAGGGGCTATAGTCGCTATGCTTGTTATTTTTCTTACTTCATGGAAAACTGGGTTTCAACCTATTTTGGTTGCACTTATTGGTATTTCTGTTTCGGCTTTTGGTTCTGCCATCATTCAGATTTTAGTAGTGAAATCCAGATTGGTGGTAGCTGCTGCTCTTGTATGGTTATCTGGTAGTACTTATGCTAAAGGATGGAATGACTTGTATATTGCATCAGTATTATTTATTCTTTTGATACCAGTAGCTATTTACCTGACTCGGTCCCTTAATGCATTAGCCTTTGGAGATGAAATTGCTACTAGTCATGGATTAAATGTATCACAGACTCGGGCCTGGTCACTAATTATTGGCGTAGTATTAAGTGCCTCCGCTGTTTCCATTGTAGGTACTATTGGTTTTATTGGGCTACTTGCACCTCACATTGCTAGGAGATTAGTTGGTTACTTCCACTTGCCGTTAATGATAGTAAGTATGATGCTAGGGGGATTGCTACTTTGCTTAGCTGACTTTATTGGTAGAGTGATAATAGCACCAAAGGAAATTCCATCAGGTTTAGTAGTGGCTTTGATTGGAGCACCCTATTTACTTTATTTGTTAAGAAAAATAAAGTAAATATTAAATTAGATAATATAAATAATATGAGGTGGGGGAGTTTACCCTTTAATATTGATGCTAGTGATTACTCCATAGCTTTATTACAAAATAGTATTTACGATAGCACTTAGTGTTTCAGTATACGGGATAGCAAAAGATTGAAGAGGTTTTTCTCTCATTAATCCCTGAATCGGTGGTTAATAGGAGTAGAATCTGGAGATAAAATCAGGTAGTAATAGGACTCATAAACAGTATTACTTTTTAAGTCCATTACTAAAATTTTCTTTGAAGATTATTCATTATGTTTTACTTACTCTTTTTTGGATTGAAGATAAGGGAAACATGGAAGTGGATTCCATGAAATTTAGAGGGGATAGAAAAATTTGAAAGATGAGATGTTTGATGACTATTATGTATGGGAAAAGTTAATAGATCTCGTATACATGTAAAGCAAATGGTTATGTATAGACTTTAATATTCTATCATAACCATTTTTATTCCCTTATTTTTTTCTCAATTCATTGTGGCTGCTCTTTCATATATTTCTTTTTTGTCTTCACTAGTCAAAAACTTTTCTATTAATAGTGCGATTAGAAGAATACCTACTAAGTTAACCATAAATCTAGTAGCCATAAATCTCCACCCCATAGCCGATGCTTCAAATAATAATAATGGGATTTTAGTGGTTGACCATGCCCCAATGAAAATAAGAACATTTGATAACTTACTTCCCTTCTTAAGTAAAATACCTGCTACAGGGAATGCAGCGTACAATGGACCTGCAGCAACTGACCCCAATAGAAAGGCAATGAATGCACCACCAAATCCAGAGTTATCTCCCATAAGCTTAATCATTGTTTCTCTTTTGACCCAAACATCTAACAGACCAAGTAGGACAAAGATAGGCGGAATTACCATTAACATCTCCTTAATATTATTTTGCGTCAATTCAATAGAAGACCGTCCAATTGCGGGAGAAAGAACAAGTAGTAACAAGTTAAATACAACTAATAATAAAGCTATCCGATATCTTTTTAAAAATTTCATCATCTTAAGATCACTCCTATCACAAGTGCAACTATAAACGAGAATAAAAAGGCGATGCCATTTCTTAAAAATGTTGCTTTTCTACCAAAGTAATTAATTTCTATCGGTATTGTTACGACCCCTACCATCATTAAAGTCGAGATGAATATGGTAATTTGCATTAATCCTGCTCCACCATTTAAAAGAGCTGCAGCTAAGGGAAATGCCACAAACCCTGGCACTAAGGTGATTGCACCGATTACTGCAGCAATTAACATACCTGTCCAACCTGACTGATTTCCAATTAGTCTTGAAATCATTGCTGGACTAATAGTTGCTAGTATAATGCCTACCATGATTAATATAACAATAAACTGGGGCAGAATATTTTCAAATGACTTCCATGCCTTTTTCAAGGCCATGTTTGTTTTACCTTTATCTCTGATAAAAGATACAATTAATAAAATTGTGGCTAGAATATATAATACTATCGTAAACATCATATTCTCCCTCCTATTTGCCCCTAACTTCACTTTTTTTACTTAACGTTAATGTTCTTTTTTTGTAGCTAGCGTTTAAAAGACTTATTGGACAATATTGTATATATACACAATATTTAATGCAATCCATATTGTCAAACTGATTTTTATATAGCTAACGTCCTATAAAAAGGACAGTTGCAGTAAACCCAGCGATATTTTCTAAGGGTGTATACGCGATTTGTTTTGATATATTTTTTCATATATATTTTTTAAAAACACATACATACACCCCCCTCCTACTAGGGGTATATGTATTATACTCCTCTTTTTAGAAATTGTCAAAGCTGGTGTTCCGGGAACGAAAAATTTTTTAGAGATTAATCAAAAATATGCTAGTGAAATAACAATTTGGTAGACACTGAACCAACCATCTTAGTAGAATTTATCTAAAGCTCAAAAGAAAACCCCCATCTTCTAAAGAGGGGGATGAATTTTTGTAAATATGTGGCTGATACCCATATTTTTCTGTGCTAGAATACAATCAGAATTAACAAACGAAAAGGTTGTGACCACATAAAAATACAGACAAATATTCAGCATTAATTTTCATCTAATTTTTGTAGTTAAGTACAGGAGGCAAGTAATAGATTATGAAATATCTTCTAGGCTAAGGGAGGTATTTGAAAAAATAGCTCCTCGTTACAGTATAACCTTAACTGAATGGAACCATGATAAAGACCATGTCCATGCTCTGTATGCTGCCATCCCAACACTAATTCATCAAAGTTCATATATGAGGAAACTTTAATTTACTTATTTGCCAAAGTTTAACAATAGGTTCAATTAATGTGTGTAGTATACCTCAAGATACCGTCAGATATATTACAGCAGGAATATTATTAATAAACTCTACGGTACAAGATCCTTAGGTTGACTTCTATTAGAGTGGTCGTCATCTTGTCATGTTGTATAAAATAGTAACTTGAGATACAGTATTTTATTTCCGGTAATTGCTTAATGAGCACTTTCTATATCTTCTGCTGGAAATTGTTTAACTCCCAGTATTCCATCTTTAAAAAATTCTATCTCATAATATTTCTCAGTGTTATTAAGTATTTGAAGTTGTTCGAAGCCATATGCGGAAAGACAATTCTCAAGTTTTACTAAATCGTTCTTTAACAAAGCTTCATTTTTAATACACTTAGACATACTATACTTAATTCTTGTCCAAGATAATAGAGCGTAGTTAAGATTAAAAGGATTGTCATTTGTCATAATATCTCCTCTTTTCTTTTTGATTTCACTTCTACTACTTTTTACAAATAGCAACCATCAAATAATATTTTTGATTATCCTTAGGTATTTCTATAACTGAACCAATTTGATGGTACATTTTTAAGTCTGAGAAAGGATTTAAAACCTCTAAAAATTCTTTCTCGGTATATTGATATACATGATAAGGAGAGGAACAAGTTAGGTTCTTTCCCTTTCCAAAAGGTGTAGAAATAATGAGTATACCACCAGGCTTTAATAAATTATATAAATTATTAACAAATAACTCGTCACCATAAAAATGTTCAATAGTCTCAAAACTTATGACTGTATCAAATAAACCATATGTTTTATATAAATCTTCATTAAGTGCATTATC
>Ga0194136_1000538_pt1 | contig 19535 bp, 16 predicted proteins | sample TARM_MetaG_T3A_1_FD_134023 | JGI IMG/M metagenome (GOLD analysis project Ga0194136, IMG submission 134023) | Freshwater microbial communities from Pennsylvania, USA, analyzing microbe dynamics in response to fracking - TARM_MetaG_T3A_14 (version 2) | ecosystem: Environmental > Aquatic >...
ATGCGCTACAGGTGGCGGCGGTGCGCTCGGTATGTGGCTTAGCGCTGGAAGCCGACTGGGGCCAGCGGCCCTTCCGCCAACCCCACCACAGCGCTAGCGCCGCCGCGCTGGTCGGCGGCGGCTGTCATTTTCAACAATTGTTGCGACTAAACAATAATTGCTGCGACAATCTCTATATTGAGTTTACATAGAGCGCCCCCTTGTGACCGTTTCTCTCAAACAATGCAGAACCTTTAGCTTTTCAGACGGCACTCTCAAAGACGAAGCTGAGCGCTTGGTCGTTTGGTGGTATGGGCCTATCGAAAAAAATACCCGCTCAGAAAGCGTCCCTAAAATTTATGTATTTTTCAGACCCATTGATAAGAATAACAATTTAGGGAATGTGATTGAGCGAACGACGGTCTTAACACATGTCGGGCTATTGAGGATCGGTTCCGTCTGGGAAAAGGGGGTGAGCAACTCTCGCATCGCGTTTGATGAGAGAACATTCCCCGTTTCATTCTCTCCAGGCGGCTGGCGGATTGTTTCTCTAGATGACTTACGCAAAGCAGGGCGCAGCCTCTATACCTCCTTTCATGATGCAAACTATTTGCCACTGGACAGAAAGCAAAGATCGTACCTGATCGAATTTGACCTTCCAGATGGCAAACACTTGCTCATCCCTTGCACAGAATTTTTTACTCGCGTTTACGGCCGATCTTCTGAAATCAAGCGGGTGCTCGCCACTTACCCCTGGGAGGCGGTCAAAGAACGTCTTTATCGACCACTTAATGCGCCTGCATCCCCAGGTACATGGCCTGTCAAATTTACGTATCGTGTACATAAACACGATGCCATTTTGCTCGCGCATATGCTGTACGATCCCTATGCTGAACAGGCTGCCAGAAAAATTTATTCACAGATTGAAGCCCGCTTCCCCGAAGATAGGATACTTTTTGAGGTCACTCCTTGGTTCCAGGGAAGCGGGGAACTCTCTGTTTCTGGCGTTCCGATTGATGGTGGCAACACATTTCTAGGGTTGCAGATATTAGGCTGTACGCAGCCCGACGGTGCCACGATCCATCGCGAAAGAGAGAAGTCAACGACAGTACCAGCCACTGATGGCGATGATGCTCCCACTCGATTTCCCTATCATCAGCTTCAAGACATCCCCGATGTCATTGACCTGACGGATGATGAAGAGCCCGACCATGGCTCTTCTTGGCTAGACCTTACTGAGGACGAATTCGTTATTTTAGGTAAGCCTCGCGCCGTCTTGGATAAACGATATACCCGAAAAAACGTGCCCGATACACGAGGCGTCTCCGTTCCTGGTGACGAAACGATTTTCTCCACCGGAGAGCCCTATGGGTCAGGGAAGGGAGTGGGACAAGTGTCTATTCACGCCCCCATTACACTGGAGTCGCAGGGCTTTCTGCGTGATATGTGGAATGCGCTGCTCTATTTACAATCTGCTTATCCCGATACGGTTCATAGCGTTAGCTGGTTTACCTTTGAAGATGGCTTTAGCACTTCCCACGACCCTCGGTTAATCAGACTCGAACCTTTCGAAGTAGACGACGAGGTGGAAACGTCAGTCGCCAATTGGGTTTACATGGATACTCAGACCAAAGTACCTCGCGGGGTGCTCGTCATTAGAGTACGTGTGTTAGACCAAACGCTCTATCTCATGGAGCTCCAGCGACGCCCTCCGAAACCCAGAAATGGCGGTAGGGAGGAAGGGGCCAAACCTCCATCCTACAAAGGTTTAGTATTTACGCTGGGCCACCAAGGCAGCTTTGAACATTGGTTGCGCCAAGTGCTGTCTAACGTGCGGCACGTAGAAGGTGTCGTTCAAAAACTAGTTCGTCACTGCCCAGGATTCGCCGATACATTCAAGCATCCTAAACCCAAGAATGAAAACATTCCCTGCGAAGCTTCAGTGTTGAATGCTTTTAACAAGGTCGGTATCACACGACGAGACTTATCCTAGTACATTCATAACCACGCGACTATGCTCCAATTGGGCACCAACCGCTGATTCCCCATGGCCTACGAACTCAATGTAAATAGGCCTCGCTGGTTGCGTTGGTAGATTACAGTGGCTGGTTTATCAACACCTTGCCGATAGCCTAGCGTCATTTCTGGCATTCCTGACTGGCGTAGCGGGAACTTTGAAAAAACAGTGAGGTATTAGTTGCGCTGTTATATTTCATAGGCGTCAAAGAAGGAGACAACGTGATTCGCAAACCCAATCCGCTCTCATGGCTAGTGAGTTTATCGCTGCTGGTGATGGCCATAACGCCCGCTATCGCTGATTCAGCACTGCCAGATTTCACCGCATTGGTCGAAAAAGCAGCTCCCGCAGTGGTTAATATCTCCACAACTCGCCAAGTTGAAAACGTCACCACCTCACAACCCTTTGGTGGGCAAGAGGTTCCCGATGTCTTTCGTCACTTCTTTGGTAATCGTTTTCCCGAGCCCCCAGGCGTTAGTCCCCGACGCGATGGGGAAACACGCCGTTCACTCGGTTCGGGATTCATCTTCGAAGAGAATGGCTACATCATGACCAATGCACATGTAGTCAAGGAGGCCGATGAGATTCTGGTACGTCTTAATGATCGTCGCGAACTTAAGGCTGAGCTGGTTGGGGCTGATGATAAGACCGATATAGCCGTTCTTAAGGTTGAAGCTGACAACCTGCCTACCCTGGAGCTCGGTGAGTCAGCCAACTTGGAAGTGGGACAATGGGTGGCTGCGATTGGCTCCCCCTTCGGCTTTGACCACTCTGTCACGTCAGGCATTATTAGTGCCATCAACCGGACTTTGCCCGAGGATGTTTATGTCCCCTTTATCCAAACGGATGTAGCTATTAACCCTGGCAACTCGGGCGGACCGCTCCTCAATCTCAATGGTGATGTCGTGGGTATTAACTCTCAGATTATCACTCGCAGTGGCGGGTACATGGGCTTATCTTTTGCTATCCCAATCGATGTGGCTATGGATGTCGCCACTCAGCTACGCAATGAAGGGTATGTGAACCGTGGTTGGTTGGGGGTCAGCATTCAACCGATGTCAAAAGACTTGGCTGAGTCTTTTGGGATGCAACAAGTTGAAGGGGCACTGATTGCCGCTCTGGATGCCAGTGGTCCAGCTGCTGATAGTGGTCTGCAGGCAGGAGACGTAATTCTTGAAATCAACGGCCAAAAAGTGGATCACTCGACGACCTTACTGCGCCTCATCGGTAAAGTAGCTCCCGGAGAAGATGTCTCGCTTTCCTTGTTGCGTAATGGTCAGCAAGAGACGTTAACGGTAGAAGTCGCCGAGTGGCCGAATGCCGATCATGGAGAGTCCGGTGGTGAGCCCGTACGCTTGGGTATTACCGTTCAGCCGTTAAGTGATACGGAGAAAAGTCAGCTTGGCGTAGCACACGGTGTTCAAGTCGTAGGGGTAGACCCGAGTGGGATTGCTGCCGATGCTGGGATACGTTCAGGTGACGTCCTAATGAGTATAGATGGGCAAAACGTGGAGAGCCCTGAACAACTAAATGAGATGCTGCCCCAGCTACCTGATGATCAAGTTGTGCCTGTTCTACTCAACCGCGATGGCCGCGCTTATTTCGTGGCTGTTAAGTTGGACGATGACGGCGGAGAATGACGCTGCAATCGGTAATGGAGGCACCCCGAAGGTTAGAATGGGAATCCAATTTTTGGGTTGAAGTTCACTGGCATTCTGAGACTCACCAAAGGATAGCCAGCATCTGTAAGTGCATGCTGGCTCCTTAGCCACTTCATCTTTCGAAGTGGCTATGATGTTGGAAGCTGCAGTTTGTGCAGCTCTTTACACGCGGTTAGTTTGGATTACACACTCGATTAATCAGCGCGCTTCTTACGTTGTGCTTCGATCACATAACGATAAATACGCAGTACCTCTGCAGCAAACTTCTCGATACGCTGTTCGGCGGCTGTGCCTGAAGCTTGACCGCTCATGCGCGCTTTAAGCGCGTCATCGCTGAGTAGAGTGTCGATTCGCTGACTCCAAGATTGGGGGTCAGGCGCGGTTTTGTAGCCATTAACGCCGTGCTGGACGATATCCTCGATGCCGCTGGAGCGAATCACTACCACCGGAAGTCCCGCCGCCATGGCTTCTAGCACGACCATGCCCTGGGTTTCCGAGCGTGAAGCGAAAACAAACATCTCGGCCAGGTGGCAGTACAATGCTACCTCGTCGGGCGGGACTGCGCCGACCAGCGTGACATGCTCGCTAAGCCCTAACGCTTTGATGCGCGCCTGTAGTCGGTTGAATTCGTTGCCTTCACCAAGCAGTAGTAAGTGAACATTATGCGCGCTGTTATCACGCAATAGCACCAATCCATCAAGCATAAAATCGATGTTTTTCTCTTTGCTCAGCCGAGAAATCGATACCAGTACGCGCTTGCCCTCAAGCCGATAGCGGTGACGTAAGGTATCGAGCGCAGCACTGTCAGCGTCAGCAAACCGTGCGTAATCAATGCCGGTTGGTTGGACAAAAACCGGTTGTTTTACCCCGATGTTACGTAGGTACTCTTCTGCAGAGCTGGTGGGCACTATGACTGCGTCGCAGCCATTGGCAAATCGCTTGACCAGCGCGTGGGAAATCAAATTGCGAAACAGCGGCCCTGGCAATGGCACATAATGGGCGTAGTGCTCCAAACGCGTGTGGTAGGTGTAAACCACTGGCACCCGTAATAACCGGCCCAAAAGCTGACCGGCGCGACCGATCCAGAACGGGTGGTGCACGTGAATCACCTGTGGGGCAAAGGCGCGCACGCGCTTAAGCAGGCGCCAAGAGAAAATGTTAGCTAGGCGAAACTCCTTGTGGCGGCCCAGCGGCAAAAGTGGGGTTAACCGCAGCACATCGGCTTCCTCTGTGGTCGATGGCTGAGGGTAGCGTGGAGCGACGACCAGAACGCTATTATTAAGCTTGGTCAGGCCAAGTTTTAAGCGATCAATGGAGATCGGCACGCCGCCAATAAAGGGCAGGTAATTATTAGTGAACATAGCCACCCGAAGTGGCGTGCCAGTGCCAGCGTCGGGGTCAATATCAAAATCGGGGTAATAATCCTGCTCGGTAAAAATCCGGTTGTGTAGCCAAAGCGCGACAGCAATAAACATGGAAACGATCAAGATGAAGTTCAGGTAGCTGACATAAAACAACGAGTAGATAAAAAACCATAAGCTCTCCAACGTGCGCCAAACTGGGTGCTGGCCGATATCCAAGCGCTGTTCGCTGATCTGAACTTCCTCACCGTCGACAGTGACCGAGACAAAATGGTGATAGCTTTCATTATCGTTGAGCACAAGCCCACCGGCGCCGCCGGTAACGATATAGTCGGTGACGCTATGGCGCTGTCGATCAAAGAGCGGTACCTGAGAGGAAAAAACCGCATCCAAACCGGCCTGCTCGATCTGGCGAGTGAACGCTAGGCGAGCGTCGTTCTCAAGGTGATAGTCGTCGTCATCGTGTAGGCCGAAAAGCCCTGTGTGGTCCACCGGGTAGAGCGGGTGAGCACTGAATAGAAACTGATTTGGCTCGTGTCCTGTGGCGAGCACTTCCTTAAGCCAGCGCGTTTGCCAACCGAAATCGGTTGTGCCGGTACTGTCTAGAAAGGTGAAGCGGCTTTTTCCTGCGGCAAAACTAAAATGATAGGGGCCGAAGTGGTCATAAAAACGAAAGCCACCGAGGCGGCTTTCCTCGTGGGGGCCGAAGGTTAACAGGAACGGCATTTCCAAGTGGTTCAGGGTGCCAAACAGCGCGCGGTATTTATCCTCTCCGCCACTAGCGACGGCATTGCCTGCCGAGATAATAAAGTCATAGCCCTCGCGATTGAGGCGCGGGATAATTTTGCGCTCAAAAATGCCCACAGAGTTGTTAATGTTGCCCAGCACGGCAAAACGATATGCATCACGCTCGGCCAGCATCGCCTCGATGGCGTTGACCTGGGCGGCGTGAGCGCTGGCAAAATCTTGTTCAAAAAAATTCAGGTAGGCTTTGTAACCCAACAGCGCGGCAATAAGGACAAGATTGAGATAAAAAAACCACGAAATGAGTCGCTGACGAAGCACTCGGCGTGTCTCCTAGCAGGGAGTGACAATAGCGCGATAAACTGCCACAAACGTATACCCACGTCGACAACACTATTTTTTATTCATCACGTTGCGACATAGGAATTTAGCTTAAACAGGGGATAAAACCGATGGGGCGTTCCATCATAATAGCGCTCAGTGTTTTAACGTTGCTGCTAGCACTCGGTGGCCTATGGCAGTGGCTGACGGTCAATGACATGGTGACGGTTAACCGTATTCGTGAGTGGGTCGCAGCGTCCCCCCAGTGGCGCGATTCGCCTTGGGCGTTTGCGTTAGTAACAGCAGTCTACGTAGCCGCACTGTTGGTAATGTTTCCACTGAGTATCCTGGTGGCGGTCACCGGGTTGATTTTCGGCCCGGTGTGGGGGTTCGTTTATGCAACACTCGGGACACTGGCATCATCGGTGGTGTCATACACCGTAGGGTATCGCTTGGGACGCGAGGTATTGATGAACTACGGCGGCAAACACATGAACGGACTTTCGCGCTACCTCTCCCGGCGCGGCATCCGCGCAATGACAGTGATTAACCTTCTCCCGCTGGCACCCTTTACGCTGACCAATATGATGGCGGGTGCCTTTCATATCAAGTTTCGCGATTATATGATCGGTTCGACCCTAGGTATCGTGCCGGGGCTGGCAGCAGTCACACTGTTGGGCAGCCAGCTTGGCGCGCTTGCCACCGCCAGTGACCGCCGCGATATCCTGCTGGCACTGGCCGGTCTAGGGATTGGTCTCTTGCTTGTATTCGCACTTCGTCATTACTCCCGGCGAAAAGCGCGTGAGCGCTAACGGCAGGCTGAAACCGCCAAGCGAGTCAGCTAATACCGTGTCGTTTGTAGATAGCCATCAGATACAACAAAAGAAATTCAGCCTGGTGGAAGGGGAGGCTTAGGGAAGGGCGGGACGTCACTAGGCTGCTTTTTATTAGGCTCATTTTCAGGGCGTGGGGGCTGCTTTGGTTGGTGCTTGTCCGGGGGAGGATCAGGCTGCACCGTATCGTATTCTGTGCAAAACGGCTGCTTAGACTGTTCTGCCATTGAGTAACTTACAGCGTAAATTGCATTTCCTATCATCATGTTTACACTCCAATCAGCTTTGTATTAGCCCTTATAGAATAATTCAGCTGTCCGGTTATGTTCAGGGTAGCTACAGTTGATACGGTGGGACAAGTGAACCAAGGAGCGATTGTGAAGGAATTTTCCCCTTTTCATACATCGCTGGGTAAGTCAGACATGGGCCTTTTTGTTACTGACGGAGCATTTCGACGCGGTGGTGATCCATGCCTGATGTGTTGATATGGACGCTAGTGGCAGTGGTGTCTACCGCCATCGTGTGGCGCGGAAGCGGCTTGTTAGAACGCGCCAGTGAGCGACTGGCGGCCTACTATCGGCTTCCCGACATCGTTCAAGGAGCGGTTGTGGTCGCAGTGGGTTCGAGCTTTCCCGAACTCTCGACCACGGTGATCTCAACCCTGGTACATGGTGAGTTCGAACTGGGTGTGGCCGCAATTGTCGGTTCAGCGCTGTTTAACATATTGGTCATTCCCGCGCTGTCAGGATTGGTTAGCCGCGAGCCGCTTCAGGCCAACCGTGACCTCGTCTACAAAGAAGCGCAGTTCTATATGATCGCGGTGGCGGTGCTTACGCTCACTTTTTCTTTCGCGATTATTTACCAGCCACTACCCAGCACCGACGACGCCATTCGCGGCGAGTTGACGCGTCCTCTCGCACTCCTGCCAGTGGCTCTCTACGGTCTCTACCTGTTTGTTCAGTATCAAGATACTCTTGACCACGAGGGCGATGATGACACTCGCGATATCCACCCTGTTCGGGAATGGGGATTGCTGGCACTTTAGTTGGTAGTGATCGTGATCGGTGTGGAGGGACTGGTGCGAGCCGCCATCAACTTCGGCGATATCTTCGGTACCCCGAGCTTTCTTTGGGGGATAACCGTAGTGGCGGCAGGCACCTCAATCCCGGATGCCTTCGTTTCGATCCGTGCCGCACGCCATGGGCGAGGAATCACCAGTATTGCCAACGTACTCGGCAGTAACACCTTTGATTTACTGGTGTGCATTCCTGCTGGTGTCTTGATAGCGGGCACCGCCGCTATCAACTTTTCCATCGCGGCCCCCATGATGGCGGCGCTCACCGCCGCCACGGTGGTGCTATTCCTGATGATGCGAACGCGAATGATCCTGTCGCGTCGGGAGTGCGTCGCTCTGCTGGTGATCTATGTAGTTTTTCTTGTCTGGATTGGCGCTGAGACGTTCGGAGTACTTGACTGGGTGCCTAGCCTGCCACCAGCCCCCTGATGTTGAAACCTGTACCGTTAAAAACCAGTTGCTTCAATGACATAATGTTTAGCCCAAGCAGGAGTGTCGAGGTCTACCCCATTCCCGTTGCGAAACGCTGTCAAAACTGCGCAAGATGTTGGCACTATATTTAATCATCCATTTCAGCCGTTATGTGCACTGATCAATGTACATTGTCGGCTCTACCAAAGGGAGTTAATCCCCCATGACCCACGCAACCATCCTTTATGAAGGCACCATCCACTGCTTTCCTGCGGGCTTGCGCGATGAGAGAGGCAAACTGGTTAATGCGGAAGTTTCTGCCGTACTCTATGATGGCAAGCGGCTCATTTTGGCCAGTGACAAGCCAATCCCCGGCGAGGATCGCTCGGCGGTTTTTGCTCTGCCCATGACGTCAAAGGGGCCTGATGACAGTTCCTTAGAATACTTCACGGCGCCGCTCATCAAACAAGCTGTCAAGTATGAGGACTTCGCTCTCACCACAGATGCACGCTATGTACTGGCCACCACCGGCTTTGACCGTATCGACGATGCCAGCCACGACCTCAACGCCTACAATCACCTGCTGATTTGGCCGCTGGGGGAGCCTGACAAGGTTAAGGTCGTTGATCCCGATCCTAGGGACGGCGTTGAGGGGTCTTTGGAACTGCGTAACAAACTTAATCACGCCATCGGTTTTCCGTACTATAAAATTGAAGGTCTTGCGACGATTCCGGGTGAACGCGGCGATGGTCTGTTGCTGTTCGGGATCCGTGAACAAGGGCAAGCTCATAATGATTTTGAATACGTCAGCCGACTAGTGGGGGCTCACTACGAAATTAGTGATACGGGCAACCTAGTATTGGTCGACGAGATGCGTGACATCTACACTTTCGATCCAAGCTATAACGAGAGTGTGCGCTTTGAATGTGGCCTTTCGAGCCTGGAATATGATCCCTATCATGGCCGTCTTTATCTGGTGACCAGCTTCGAAACCGAGCAGCAGGGCGCTCCACGTATCGGCGGTTATTTGTGGGTGATCAGTCTTGAGGATCTGCGTGCCGGGAGAGGCCCCACGCTAGTGACCTCACCCGAGGGGGACGCGATTGAGTTCGAACACAAGGCTGAGGGTCTCGCCGTACTCGACCATGAGCGTCTTTTTGTTGCTTATGACAACGACCGTCATCTTGGGCTAGGTAGCATCGACGAACGAGATGAACGACATGCCTGTGAAGCGCCCTATACTCTGCTTCACGTTTCCTGACCCGGCTCGTAACCACGAAGTTATACCCTAAACAGAAAGGGACTGTGCAACCGACTCAGCGTTTTGCGCTGAGAGCAACGTTGTTGTTTCCTTCCTGATACTCTGATTATGGTCAGGGCGAAGACATTGTCAGCTGATGGGCCATGAATAACACCATTTTTAATCACTGAGGAAACGCTTTGTTCTTACCTATTCTCGCCATCATCCTGGGGATCGTTTTGCTCCTATGGAGCGCCGACCGCTTCATTGACGGAGCTGCGGCGGTGGCCGTGCATCTCGGGCTGCCGTCACTGGTCATTGGTATGGTGATTGTTGGCTTCGGTACCTCGGCACCGGAAATACTCGTCTCTATAATGGCGGCTTTGGATGGCAACTCTGATCTAGCTCTCGGCAACGCATTGGGATCCAACATCTACAACGTTGGTCTTATTATCGGGGTTTCGGCTCTGATCGTGCCGATAGCGGTACATTCTGCGATCATCCGCCGTGAACTTCCACTGCTTATACTGTTTGGCATGTTAGCTGGTGTGCTGTTGTGGAATGGCGTACTCAGTCAGCTCGAGTCGCTACTTCTACTGGCGGCCTTCTTTGGCTTGATGGGCTGGACGATCTGGAAGGCGCTGCGGGGCAAGAATGATCCGTTGGCTGCGGAGACCGAACAGGAGCTCGTCTCACATGCCATGACACTGGGACGGGCCATCCTCTGGCTCGTCGTTGGCCTGGCACTGCTGCTGGTGAGCTCGCGGATGCTGGTCTGGGGCGCTGTTTCCGTGGCCAGTGCCCTGGGCGTAAGCGACCTTATCATAGGACTAACCATCGTGGCCCTCGGCACCTCGCTGCCCGAGCTGGCGTCATCGATTGCCGCAGTACGCAAGGGTGAACACGACATCGCCATCGGTAACGTCGTGGGTTCCTGCATGTTCAACTTGCTAGCGGTCGTAGGCATCGCCGGTGTCATAGCGCCGATGAAAACGCTTTCAGCGGACATCATGTTGCGGGACTGGCCGGTGATGATGGCCATGATCGTGGCGCTATTCGTCATGGGCTACGGCTTTCGCGGTCGTCAGGGCCGTATCAATCGCATCGAGGCCAGCGTGTTACTGGTGGGGTTGGTGGCCTACAACGGTTGGTTGGCCAATACCGTGCTATCGGCTTAAGCTACTTGCTAAAGTTGTTCAACATCAGAAAGCCTTACCGATCATCACCGCCCGGTGGGGCTTTATGACTTAGTTAAGTTACAAGTTGACCGCGCTTTAACCGCAAATAAAGCTTACTGCCTGAGCGTTTAAAGTCGATCATCACGGTTTTCTCCAGGCCGCTGCTCTGTTGTATTGCGAGAAGTGTCCTGTGTTTGTTGTGGTGTCCGCTTGCCAGCATTGCGACGACGAAACTTGCTCCAGGCGGATTTGGCTTTCTGTTGATTTTCTGGTTTACGCAGCCAATTTGCGGCTGCCATCATGATCCACTTCTTCATGCAAACCTCCTGGTTTCCTTTTGAAAGGTGGATGTGTGTCTTAGCATCAGGCTCATTAGATGCCGATGTCTTCGTCATAGTCATAGTTATGTTCAGAATGCCAAATCAACTGGCTATCCTCATCGCAGTCGGGGTCATGCCTGAAGGTTTGGGTGACATCGACTTCTCCCAGGCTCTGAATAGTGCGACGCCCGATCAGTACCGTATAATTCATTTCATCGCGATCCTCTAAGCTGAACTGCTCCTCATGAAGGGTCTGGCCCATGCAGATATTCATCAGCACTACGGGACGATGATCTTCCCCACCAGCACCGGTGACTAACAGGTTACGAAACACCGCACGTTCAAAGGTGCGAGATACTACCTCGTCAGTCTCTTCGTCTTCGACTTCGACGATTAAGCTAACCCAGTCTTCGCCGTCACGTTCGAATGTCTCGATCTCTTCAGCCTGTATTGATGAAGTAAGGGCACCAGCTTCACCTTGACCTCGCCCCCCATGGTTCGAGGGTAGCCGTTTCTACCCAGCCATAGATTGGCTTTTCTGACGCCTTGGCTAAGCCTGCCCCCCGGCGACAAGCAATATGCTGGCATAGCATGCAGATGATAAAAATTTCATTTCTGGTAATTCTCCTTGAATAAAGTGCCATTTTACTCAGCGTCGCTTGGCTCTTATACCAAGACCCGCTTTGACCGGGTGGCTACCGAGAAATTCCTCTGCCCACACCTTTGTGCATGGCAGTCAGGTCTGGAATGAAGGCTTGCTCTTTTGCGGGGCCTGTAGTGAAGGGCGCTTATTGAAATTTACGTGCAACCACTCTTTTATCGTTGCCATTGGCGGCGCGATGGTGATGCATTTAGCGTGGTAGGGATTGACCAATCCCCCAGCAAAGAACCATAAGCTAGCGAAATAAACTGGCTTGCCAGAAAAATAAGCACCTGTCTGTAGGAGGTTGGAGTGGCCCGACGGCCAAAGGTGGGAAATTAGGATAAGAATTTTGCGACGATGTAGTGGACATAAGTTACTCCTCCAACGATTTATCAAGTATGTGAATTGACAGTTCACGTCTAGCACTCGAGGCTTGAAAATTCTGTTTCTGCTACTACCTTGTGTGGTGAAGGGCGGTTTAGACACCCCTTCTGACTGCAAAACTGGTTGCACGTTAATTTGGATACAACCAGCAACAAGGAGATAGTTATGAAACTTCGTATCACATCATTTATCGCTCTATCTTTGGCTAGCACCATGGCATTCGCAGCGAGCAACTTCGAAGCCCAAGACGCTAACGGCGATGGAAACATTTCTAAAGATGAATTCTTTGGTTCCGTGTCGGATGTAGGCACCTACTCCGATTGGGATTCAGATAGCGATGGTCTACTCACAGAAGATGAGTTTAACGAAGTCGGCTGGGATTATGATTTCGTGACCTGGGATGTCGATGGCAACAGCTATTTAGATGGCGGTGAAGTCTACGATGGCTATTTCAATACCTATGATGAAGATGAAAATGGTCATTGGGACGACGGTGAATGGGACGACGCTGGCGACGGCGGCCTATTCGACGTGTAAATAAGCCTTAGCAGTCCCCTTTGCTTTGTGAGCAGCCCCCTATCTTCGGTATCAGACGCTTAAGGTAGACGGGGGGCTCTCATTAGGAGGATGCGGGTGGTTAAAAATGATAATCCAGTCCAAGCTTGAAATCGTTTTTAACTACTTCTACTTTGAAAAACGAGTAAAATAGTTAGACATGAACTCAGTCATGCAAGGAGGTATCCATGCAGGTACTGAATCGTAAAATCCCCGCAGTATTGACTATTACCGCTACTACTACCGCGCTGGCAGGCCTGCCTTTGGCGGCCTTTGCTGCAGAGACCCCGTACTCAAAACCTGATGGAACATGGATTAGTTTAAGCGGCACAGCTGTTGAGACAAGCCCCGATAGCTTTGTTCTCGACTATGGTCAAAATACTGTAACCGTCGAAATGGATGACTGGAGCTGGTACGACCAAGAGGGCGTAGGCCTGATCGAAGGCGACCGAGTAACTGTCTACGGCGAAGTAGATGACGATCTTGCAGAGATGAGCAAAATCGAAGCCAGCAGTGTTTACGTAGAATCACTTGGCACCTATTTCTACGCCGACAGTGCTGATGAGGAATCTTTACGTCTAAGCGTTGCTACGCCGATTGTGGCAGGCTTCACTGAAGTCGTTGGCACCGTCACCAGCACAAGTGGCCATGAGTTCACTGTCGACACAGACCTTCAGCAAGTGACTATTGATACGACTAGTCTGTTGTATAACCCAATGGATGACGTTGGCTATCAGCAGATTGACGAAGGTGACTTGGTCAGCGTCACGGGTGATATGGAAACAGACCTTCTTGAAAGCATGGAGTTGATGGCAGATAGCATTGTGATTCTTGATAACGCTTAAGGTTCACGGCATACGCTAACGTGTGTTTAATATTAAGTCTTACGCCGTCGGCCAATGTGCTGGCGGCGTTTTTCTTGTGTTTCAGTTGATGCACCAACATGGAAGGTCAAAAGGAACTGCTAGGCTTGTGACTGGCTGAAACGGAAGGTGCGAAATTCTGGTTATCGGTACTGACAGAGCTGAAGAATTGTGACATTCGCTTTATTATCGAGTGCGGCGACCGTCTAGACGTCCATCTTTAACGTGGTTGGCAGTTACACAGATTCATTTACAAACTCAACTATTGAGGCTGGCTCTTTGTGAGTGCTTTCCCGGACGCTTTAAAAAGCATCCATGATGCATCTGGTTACTCATGCGATAGGCAGCCAGTAGCTCACATTGCCCATAGTAATCCGTACCCCGTCATCTAAACGCTCTACTGTCTGCTGACGAAGTGCTTTTTTGGATACTTTCATGTCATGAAAGTATTCCATGGCAGTGACGATCCACCGCTCCCTCCAATCTCCCCCTTGGTCAGCGCACTTAGCCATTTGCATCATGGTGCGAGCCAACTTTTCTTTTCGCCGTTTTCTTGCCCGTTTCTCATCTACCCTAGGGGCCAATGTGGTGGCATGTTGTCGATTTAAGAAATTGGTAAACCCTGTCACCGAGGCTGCTTGTCCAGGCACCGCACTCAAGTAACTGTCTACATCTTCCTGACTAGGCAGCCGTTGACCTTCTCGGTCAGTAGTGACTAACAATGAGGCTGCCGCTCTTAGTGCAAGTCGTGCGGAGGTGTGGGACGTTTTTCCCGCCTCTATGCGTGCTTCCAATTGCTGCCAATAGGCTTGCAGCACTTGGTCTGATAGCGAAGCGGACGGCATAGAACTGAGACACGCTTGGATACGTCGTTTCTCTGAGTCGATCTTCTTTGCTTGGTGATCCGGCTCTATCCCTTGCTCTTCATGCAACCATCGTATGGGAAGCCTCACACGCCGCAACCCCTCCGCTCCGAAGTGATGAAGTAACTCCGAATAGCTCGGTATCCGTGACCATGCCTGGTCGAGCTCAAGAAAGAACGAGAAGAAATGATTGATCTTGAGGGCAGCCTTATGCGGCCCAGTGGTACGAATAAGCCATTCACCAAATTCCCCAAATGCCTCACGTAACGCTTTGGCACTGATACCGGCTTGTCCAATGATGATCCGCTTACGACATGTTCGCGTCCAATAGCAGGGCTCACAGGCATCGCCTCGACCCGCTGGCATGGGATTACCACACGATGGGCAGGCAATTTCACCTTGCTCATAACAGACGTTGCACAATGCGTCACTGCTGGATGTCATGACCAATAAGCGATGTCGACGACACGCAGAGCAGGTACCGTGATCTGCCGTCGCACAGCGTGGACATAAGCGATGGTCATGCTCCATACGCGTCACTCGGGTAAGACGTTGAGACGGATTCCCACACGCCTCGCAGGGCTCAGGTTCTTTGAAATAGGGAGCGCAAGCGATACAGACAGGGCCGTAGGGAGTGACCTTGCCGATGTTGTAGTCTGAACTGGCTTTTCCACATCGCGCACACGGTTTGTCAACGTCACACTGGCGACAGACGGCTTCTAGGTCATTCTTTGGCAGACGGGCTAACTCACCACATCGTGGGCACATCCGCCGCTTAAACACACGAGCATAGCAAGTTGAGCAGTAACCATGGCCCTTATGGCGTCGCCACAATTTGGAGACTTCCTGGCCACACTCATCACAGTCTACCGTTTGGTGTTGCTTCAAGAGGTTGGCTCCACTTTCATTCTGCGTTTTAAACGCGCCCATGAGGCTCTAACAGCGCGTTCCGACATGGGGCGATGAGCTAGTGGAACGCGGCGGTGATGCGGCCCATGAGGGTGGTGAGACAACCGCGATAACAGTGGCAACAACACAACGGGGGGTGGCTTTCGGGGATCATGAAGCGTGCTCGTTTTCACGTTGAACGCGACCAACGCACTGAACGTTTCCTCAACGCCTATGCTCATTAACCGCTCAACCGCCGCCAATAAAGCACGACGCTCGCTGACAGGCAACAGCTCAAACGCCAGCCCAGACACAGGCATTCGGCTATCCGTAACCGAAATGCTCAATGATAGAAGCGCATTAGCCAGGGGGGACACAGGCCGCCGACTTGCACGCCTTATAACGCCAATAAAGAAGGTCACCATAGAAAACCACTCGGCGGGTGCGATAGTGGCCTGCCTAAATGTCACGTTATCCGTTTTTAAAACACGATCCGCCATCACTTGTAAGCTGAACACTTCAGTTAAAGACGACGTGCATACCGTCTTTCTAAAATCGTCATGACACCGGCTGCAATAGGCTAAATGCTGATCTTCCGCTGACAGGCGATGGGGCTCTATAGGGGCTTTGCATGCTGGGCACTCATCTATCAGTTGCACCCCATGAAAGCGGCACCCAGTGTGCCAAGCGAATCGCCAGTGTCGGCGCAAGTAGGGGGTTGAGTCCTCTGCCAAGCACAACGTGCATACCTGTTGTCCTCCATGGCGGGTTCGATTTCGGCTGCCGAGTGCCAACAACCAGGGCCAAGTCCGCGTTTCCGGTAATGAGTAACCGGCCACTTTCTCACAATCGTCCCGCATCCCAGCTTTCTGAAACTCAGCGGACGATATCCCCGATGCATTGACTAATGGGCGCATTCTGACGAGGGGAATTTCCCTATCAATATCTCTCGTCCATATACGCCATGTTGGCCAGATAGCCCCGGTGAGCGACAAGGGGTCACATCCCTGTCTCAACGCCGCCCGTACCAACCATGAAGAAAGGGACTCCTCAGGCAACAGAGGCACACTCAGCGCCCACGGCATTACAGCATCACTTCCCTAATGCCACGGGTGGGTCGCACCCATGATTTACTCTGAATAATTTTCTCATCGATGCGCTCAGCTCCAGACAAAATAGCGGCATTTGCACACTCAATCAGCAGCCGGTGCAGGTCACCCAAATTACCGCCAGAAATCGCGTGGAGCTGAGTAGCTAATTGTGGCTCATGTAACTGGGAGGGGTGTTTGAGCGGCAGGATTTTCTCAAAGCCAGCGAGCAGCTTCTGAAACTCCTGATTCAGCTCCCACTTCGGTAATGCAACCACATCAAAGCGACTCGCATGCTGCGGGTCTGAATGCAGCACACGCACAGCATCCTGCGTGCCCACACCAACGATAGGGATCATCAACTCATTGCATAGAAGCTTTATGGCATTCATCGTTTCACGCTGCTTGACGGCCCCACCGGTTAACAGTGAGTGGAACTCATCAATGATCAGCAAGCGGGTATGGCAAGCACGCAGTTGATGAATCACCTGGTAGCGCAGTTTGGGAACCGGGTCTGTAGGCCGGTAGGGAGCCCAGAAACTCTCTAATACCGCGATATACAGACTTTTCTCATCAGCACTCGGTGGGGCCTGAGTGACGACAACCGGCTTCACCGGCTCTACGTCTTCATTTACGTAGCCTTCACCGTACTGCTTATGAAACCGCTGAACGATGGTCGTCTTTCCATTATTGGAGTCACCCACGATCAAAAGATTGGGCATCCGAGGACGACTGGGCTTCTCCATCAACCCACGCATGACCTCGATGACACGATTGGCCAATGGATATCCCAACCATCGCGGTTGATCCATAAACTCCATTCGCTCTTTAGCGGACAGTCCCAAGACATGACGAAGATCAGGATGAAGGTGTGTGCTCATGCTATGTCCCAGTTCACATCGATATCACCCGTTAAAAGACCGTTTCCTTGAGCGGGTGACTCTTGAGGGGCCGCGGTTGAGGGCGCATTTAACAGAGGATCTGCAGGCGTCACCTTCTTCTCATGCTCTTTGCGACGTTGCGCTTGGCGGCGGCTTCGCTTTGTGCGCGCCTGCGACTCCTCCACATGGGTTCGAAGCTCGCTAATAGCGCGTAGAATTTCAGTTTCATTGACCGAGCTCCTGCCTTCCTGGCGAAGGCGTGCCTTAGCCTGGGCATACTCCCAAACACTCATCGAGGGGAGGGCAAGATTGGCAAAGGGAATGCGAAAATAGTGTCCTAGCTCCGGGTCTTTGAACCAAATGATGCTAATGTCGCGAGGATCGCGCCGGAATACAAAGGTGCGTTTCTTGTCTGGCGTGTCTGGATCTTTGGCATTGATCCAAGGCCTTAGCGCCTCATCGTAATAGTTCATGCCATCGATGGTCACACCAAAGGTCTGGATCGTGCGCTGAAAACTGGGCAAAAAATCGAGTAATACCGAGAGCCTATCAGCAGGCCTCGGGGCTAATCCAACCCCCTGCACGTCAGCATTGCCAAACACACCGATTTCCCACTTTTTCATCGGCGACATGCCAATTCCAGAATGGAGGCGCTGGTGGTAAACCTTGCAAATCAACGTCACCAGCCATTCTTCAAACTCGCTTTTCGTCATGGCCGCGTGTTTTTCTGGATCGTACCCCTCTTTCTCTTTAATAGAGGAGAAGGTCGTTCCAGGCAGGTTATGAATTTCTTTGAGAAGAGAGCCCAGCACCCGCTCAATATGGCCACCATAACGAGGCTGTTTAACAGGCCGAAACTCAAGGTTGATACCATAGGCTAGGCATGAGCGCCTAAAGGTCTCAGAGCGAAAATCTGGGCCGTTATCGACATGAATCGTGGCGGGTGTGCCCCATACCGGCCACTCAGCCTCCACGTTATGCAGCAGCAACCACTCATCTTTCGGAAGCATGGATTGCGCCACACACATGCCTACGGATGTTTCAGAGGGTGGATCAAACGATAAGTAGTACCCCGTGACCATGCGAGTACACACGTCCATGGCCAACGTAATCCATGGACGGCCAATCGGTTTGCGATACACGTCATCGACCAAAATAATATCGGCAGGCGTGTGGTCAATCTGCATAACGGCTAACGGATAGTCCGCATTGGGAAACTTCCCGGCAGCCGGCTGAAACTTATTAATCGCTTTTTCTCTAAAGCCATGGCCACGTAACCGATCACGCTCTGGGATGTCACGCAGACGAGCACGAACGGTACCAGGGCTCGGCGGATCAATGCGCCGCTCATGGCAACGCCGCATGACCTCCTGTACCGCCTTTTGTGCTGAGGGACGCTGCTGCGTCAAATAAACCTCTTTGATAACTTCCTGAATCACCGCCTCTGCATGCGCGGGTATACGCGACTTCCCCTTCTTCCACCCTGGCTTTTGAGGAATCAATGCGAGCACCGAGCCCGTCGCTTTATACCGCTTCAACCAACGGTAGATCGTAGCCGTATCAACCCCCGTTTGTTTAGCACGCTCCTCCGCTGCATCCCGCCCCACCGTATGGCGATCCACCAAGGGCTTAATGATGGAAAAGCGATGCTCGGCCTCCCGCCAATCGGCATCCCCAATCTCGGACATATCCTGCTCAGGGGGTACAGACCCGCTATTGAGAGGCACTAGTTCTTTGATGCGAAGCGGGCAACTACGCCCAGACTCAACGGCAATGCCAATGACCGTCTCAAAATCGAGCACCTGGGAAATTCGGTAAACAGTGCCATCTTTCTGAACCTGCTCACCCACCATGATCTGCAAGTGTTGGCGTGTTTGGGCGACGCCACTATTGGGTTCAGTGGTGTTGCCACGATGATTATTCATGATCGGGTACCCATACCTCCGATAGAGGACTGAAGGATTGAGCCATATCGCAATCTAGCTGCCGGGTCGCCAGCAGATGCCATAAATGCGCAATCCCCTCTGCCCGGTAAATATCGCCCATAAAGTGCCGAGAAAGCAGGTAATCCAAGGTCGCCACCCCCATCTCCCTCACCGTATTGAGCACTGCCTGGCTTTCGACAGAGGGAAACACCATCCGCTTGTAGCGCGCTAGGAAGGTAATGTTGTCCAAGGTCTTATCACGAATGCGGCTTTCATCATGAATGCGAAACGCCCAGCCCTCATTG
>Ga0194136_1000542_pt1 | contig 19466 bp, 29 predicted proteins | sample TARM_MetaG_T3A_1_FD_134023 | JGI IMG/M metagenome (GOLD analysis project Ga0194136, IMG submission 134023) | Freshwater microbial communities from Pennsylvania, USA, analyzing microbe dynamics in response to fracking - TARM_MetaG_T3A_14 (version 2) | ecosystem: Environmental > Aquatic >...
AAAGCTACTAAGCAAGAAGGAAATATCAGACACGGAACTGGCAGCACTCAAGAGAATTGCTTCAAACGGTCTGGATGCAAGAGAGAACCTGAGTAAGATGATTAAAGACTTGACGATAGAGATCACAAACAAAGGATTATCAAAAGAACGCATGTTTGTTTTAGGTGAGATGCTAAAAAGCCTGAAGACCTTACGCGGAGATTTTAGTAATCAGAATTAGGCTCATACTTCACGTTTAAGCGATTTTAACGACAGGATGATTAATCATCCATCAAATATAAAAAAAGATGACGTTTAGAAAGGAAGGTAGAAAAGAACTTGAAATCTAAAGAGAGAGTCCTTTACATGTTGCTCATTCTGTTATTGGCTATCGTGTTCGCTGCTATCGACATCAAAAAGACAGAGGACCTGAAAGAACGGCATGAGATTGAATTGAATATCATTCGGGAACAATACCGAACCAATTTGGAAGTTAAACAAACAGAATATGCAGATGCAGTCCTTGAGTTAAGGGCTGAACTGCATGCAACAAAAGTTGATTATGATATGGCGACTAACCATATCGAATTACTTAACGCTGATCATTAGGAGGTAGAGCGCGATGAATGAGAAATGTAAATGGGGAATGTATTCAAGGTTCGATGATGGTGTATGGGGAACTAGTTGCGGTGCTGAATGGGAATTCACCTATGGCGGTACACCTGATGAACACGGAATGAAATTCTGTCCATACTGCGGAAAAGAGGTCGAAGAAATTAAAAATGAGCATAATTTATCAGCATTCGAAAGACTGATCATTGAGCATATTCCTGAGAAATTTAAATACATGGCTAGAGATGCGGATGGAGAGTTATGCGTATATAGTGCAGCTCCTGCAAAGGGTGATTGCAAAAACACTTTATCAACTCAATGGCTCCTGATAAACGAAATGGATGAGATTAGACCTGATACATTCGAGTGTATATTTTTCGAAGATGTATTTAAAAATGTCAAATGGGAAGATGATGAGCCGTGGAACTTTAGGGAGGATACAGAATGAAACTGTACGTATATATGCAGGACAAAACGGATGATACTTTTGTTAGGGATGCACCTTGGACGGATGCAGAGATGCATGACATGAACGTGTGGCTGGTTGGGGAAGATGATAGCGCGCACTACGAGTATTTTAGAAATGGATATTACCGTCATGTTAGGGAGGAATCAGAATGAAGAAGGATACGATTTTGGAATTAGAAAAAAGCATACAAAACGTTTATGGGTGGACGGTTTATGATGGTGAAGCCAAACCGCCGGAAATGATTATGCCTCAATGCGCAAAAGATCGAATCGCTCACTTCTGGGAGTTTCAAGAATATGGCTTATCATTTCTCGGGTGCTTGAAGTTCATCCTTGCTGATGACGAAGAAGAGTGCAAAAAAGAATTTGAGTGGGGGATTGGGGATGATTGGCTTCCGCCTTCAGATGAATTCAAACTGTGGAGGAATCGGCTGTGTATTATGAGAGAACTTGAAGTGGCGGCCTATTTACTTTACGGACCGCTTTCAGATAAGGAGGAAACGCAATGAATAAGAAAATAGTAATACCTGTAATGCTAATGGGGGCCTTTTTATTGGGCGGATGCGATGGCAGAGAGAGTGATGAAGTATCTTATAACGTGAGTCAAGAGGCTGATAACTTCAATGTCATTAGAAGAGTAGCCGTTATAAATGTCAGAACAGACAAAATAGAATTTGAGGTCATCGGCCGGATTTCAGTTGATACAGACGACTCAGATAAGTTAGTCATCCTGGTTGAGGTTGAACAAGGGGTCTATAAAAAGCATTTGGTAAACATGACCGAGTGGAATATGTATGTTGTTGAGGATCTAGAAGGCGCGGAAGTGAATCAATACAGATACGAAGTCAACTACATGCCTGAAAGCATTATCCCATTCACGATAACAGAGAATAAATAGGGGGAAGCTAAATGAACTTCTTTGAGAGAAAAGAACGCTACAAAAGCGGGAGCGGACAGAATCCTCTTCCGACTCCTGAGCAAATGTATAAGCATATGGAAAAGTTTGGGGGAAGTATAGATTTTGGGAAGTGCGTGACTGAGAGTGTAGATTTCAGACGCGGACAAATAAAGTTAGCTGTAAAAATGCTTTTGCCAAAGCTTAAAGATAGTGAAGTGCATGATTTATACAATCTGCTGATGAAGTTTGCTGTCAGGATCCAGGAGGAAGAGAAATGAAATTAAATAATTACATTGTAAATATTCATATAGTTGGTAACTACTGCATTCCGATAAAAATACGTGAAGAAAATGCTGAATTGGCATTGAATAAAGTCCAGGGTATGTTGAATGTAAAAGATGGGTGGATTCATTTAGACGATGATTTTGGAGCTAAGCATCGTATAAAAAATGAATCTGTAACTCATTTGTCAGTACTTCAGGAGGCGCTATAGCATGAGAGAGATTAAGTTTCGAGGAATTAGAGAAAAGACAGGTGAATGGGTATATGGCTATTTAGTTATTAGAGAAGAACCTTTTTTACATGACATCATTTCACCTATCGGGAATCAATCTTCATGTACCTGGTCAATTAAAAGAGGCTCAGAGGGCCAATACACTGGACGGAAGGATAAGGATGGTGTTGAGGTTTATGATGGGGATGTTATAACAGCATATTTTGATGCAATCAACGGACAGTATTTAATAACATATACAGTGAAATTTGATGAATTCCATTCATTGTATCCATTCGAAGACTTTGGCAGATATGAAGGCCCGATGTATTTCACTGTTATTGGCAACCGCTACGAGAACCCGGAACTATCAAAGGAGGTATAGAATGACAGAAGAAGAAGCAATAAACCACCTGAAAGCGGAAGGATTTGACCTGTTTCACGTTGAGGATAAGCCATTGAAGATTATCATTGCTGGATGCAGAAACGAACCAAGAGGCAAGTGGTATAAGCTAGAGGACGGCAAGCTATTTGAACATGTCAGGTATGACGGCCTTGAACATAGATGGGATGAACAACAGGAAATTGAAGAAAAATTAAATAGTGTCAGAGAAAAGGAGAACAGCAAATGATCACAGTATTAACCGGATTGATTGAAGAATGGGCAAGAGAAAGAGGTCTTGATACTGCTGACCCTACAAAGCAAATGCTAAAGCTTGCTGAGGAGTTTGGCGAATTGGCTGAAGGATTGGCAAAGGATAAGCCTGAGCAAGTAGAGGACTCCATAGGGGATATGTATGTAGTCATGACTATCCTAGCCTTGCAGCTTGGATTAGATATTGAGGACTGCGTACAGAAGGCTTACAACGAAATTAAAGAGCGCAAAGGCAAAATGATTAATGGGGTATTTGTCAAAGAATCAGACTTGAAGGAGTGATCAATAATGGTTTTATCCCAAAGGTTTTATGATCAGCTAACTAAACTTGAGCAAATGGGTGAATGGACAAAGTTTCCTGATGATCATCCAGATATCAAGATGCTTCAGCTTTATGCAGATCTGGACGATAAAGATAAAGCAGCTGGCCGTAGAAATGTAGCACTATACGATAAAGGTGGTAGATTATTCAAAATGTTTAACAATAGCACTGAGGCAGGTGAATTGTTAGGTGTTAGAGCGGATGCAATACAGAAGGCGGCGAGAGGCGATTCAAGATACTGCAAAGGGTTCGAGGTTAGATACTTAGGAGGTAACTGATGGCGGATGAAGTATTGTACTGGTTCGAAACATTAAGCGGCAAACATCCAGCAAAGCCTATCTATGCGATTAACTTTAGGTGGATAGGATTAGACAGGGATGCGGATCCATGGGAGATAGACAACATGCATCTGGTTTACATCGGGCAAATGACAAGGGCGCAGATAGACGACTACATAAACGGAAGGTGACTGGATGAGAGAGTTTTTAATGTTAAGTGACTTTGATAAAAAGGAACTGGAAAAAGAGTACCGTAAGTATCCGTTTATAGATAGATTGATTGCCATTAAACAGGCTGAACTGGAAATGAAAGAGGATAACGATACGAACATAGGCGGCGGCCGTTCATCGTTTATCTCTAAGCCAACTGAGGCAATTGCAATTAAGAGGCAGTCTGATCAGTACATTATCTATCATCAGCATTTAAAACAATCGATAGATGAAATCATAGACAGTATGGATGATGTGACAAGAGAGATTGCAACAAAGAGATTCTGGGATAGAACGAACTACAGGACATGGGAAGACCTGGCGAAAGAATACCATTACGCTATCTCAACTATGTATGCCAAGAGGGATAAGCTAGTATCTGACCTCGCTTGTAGATTAGGGAAAATATAATCGGAATTTAACCCACTATTATTTCGATTGAAAAAGGAATAAAGTGATAACATAAAGATGCTACAAAATAAAAAGAAATATTTTCATTGGACTCTCTGCCGGACCTGCCAATCCGGTTGTGGGTCCTATTTTTGTGGACATAAAAATAAAAAGGTGGTTGAAAATAAAATGACGAGTAGAAAAGAAAAGTTTAATTGGGTATTTGATCAAGTTCTTAAAGAAGGTGCAGATCTTGTAGTAGAAATCAAAACACCTGATATGCCTGAAAATGAAATCATTATTAATCCAAATGCTAACATTGCAGCTAAAGTTAAATATTATAACGAGGCTTATGACGATGATATGTGTTTGAAAAGAAATCCAGAAATAAAAATGGAATCACCTAATTTCTACTATATCGATAAAGAATAAAAGTAATGCGTAATAGTTGTAATGTACTCGATTTATTCGGAGGGAATAAGCATGAACCTGATGACACCTGAGATACTCAGATGGATAAGGGAACTGGTCATCAAGGATGAACTAATTAAGTTTTATAAATCGAAAGAGTGGCGGACAATCCGAAGCTACGCAAAGGACCGCGATCACAATGAGTGCATGAGTTGCAAGCGCGCTGGTGGTTTCGGATTGGCTGAGATGGTTCATCATATCGTAGAGGTGAGGCGGCAACCTGAGTTAGCATTAACGCTGAGCAACTTAGAATGCGAATGCAATGCATGTCACAATAAGTTACATCCAGAAAAGTTAAATAAAAATATAAATGAACGATTTACCAACGAAGAACGCTGGTAAAAGGCCCCCGGGTCAAATCAAATGCAAATTTTTTTAAGGACCCGAACAACGGGGAGGATTCAGGACTGAGGAGAAAAATAAAAACGCGCGTGAGGGGGGTGGGTGGATGGCTGAGACAAAACGAAACAAAATCAGAAACGAACTTCGGCAGCAATTGGAGGACATGGGGGTAGTTGGGCTGTATTTCTATGACTTAGTGGAGGACTACATGGAATTGTGGACCATTAAGAACAGTTTGATTGCTGATGTCAAGGCGCGAGGAGTATCTGTTAAATACAACAATGGCGGCGGTCAAAGTGGCTTCAAGAAAAACGAATCCATTGGCGAACTGCACAAGACGAATACTCAGATGCTTAAAATCCTATCGCAATTAGAAATCAACGTGCGAGATTTGCCAGTAGATGAAGATGAAGACGAGGAGTTCTGATCAGCCGAAAATCTCCATAATCTATACTATCCCCCAAACACCGATAGTAACTGATCCAAAATATGACATAAACATTGATACCTATATTCGCATGATCGAATCAGGAGAAGTCAAGGCATCGAAAGAAATCCATCAGCTACTCAGCTTTGTTAAAGAAAAGCTTGATGATGAGAATGTCGTGATTATGTCCGAGGTAATCGATGCAGCAATAAAAAATGTTGAGAGGCATTTCCCATTTAAGTTATTACCGTGGGAAAAATTTATATTCGCATTTGTAACAGGTGTATTCTTCAAAGATGGCACTCCTGTATTCAATGAGTTTTTAGTCATGATGGGCCGGGGCGGTGGTAAAACCGCATTCATGTCCGTTATTGAATGGTGGCTTACAACTAAACAAGGCATATCAAAATACCATGTTGATATTGTGGCCACAAGCGAGGACCAAGCCAAAGAATCATTTACTGAGATTTGGGATATCCTTGAAAGCAATCAGAAGAAGTACAAACAATATTTCCGGTACACAAGAGAGAAGATCGTATTTAAAAAGACGAACTCCATGCTGCGGTATCGGACCAATAACGCAAAAACAAAAGACGGTGGCCGACAAGGTGCCGTTATTTTTGATGAAATACATGCTTATCCGAATGAGGACAGCGTGAAGGTATTTACATCCGGGTTAGGTAAGAAGCCGAATCCGAGAAGATTCTACTTCACAACCGATGGATATGACAGAGATGGATTCCTTGATGATTTGAAATTAGAGTCACAGATGATCCTGCAAGGTGAACGGCCGAACCGAAGGACATTTCCTTTTATCTGCAAACTGGATGCAGCTGAAGAAGTTAATGACATGGATATGTGGGAGAAGGCAAATCCATCTATCCGATACTTCCCAAGTCTGCGTATCGAAATGATTGGTGAGTTCGAAAAGTTTGAAGATAGGCCGCAAGCCAAAATAGAGTTTATGACCAAACGAATGAACATTCCTATGAGTGCTTCAAACGAGGCCATTGTTCCATGGGAAAAGATTATGGGCGCTTGTAAACATGAGATCCCTGATTTAAGAGGGCGAGAATGTATTGGCGCTATCGACTATGCAGACACGCTTGACTTTGTAGGTGTCGGCTTATTATTCAAGGTCGATAAAAAGTATTACTGGTTACATCATACGTTCATAAATGCAAGGGCTTTAGAAGGCAGGAACTACAGGATTCCTATTGATCAAGGAGTTAAAGAGGGATTGATTACCATCCTTCATACCGAAACCAATAGACCTGAAGATATTGCTGGATGGTTTATGGAGCAAGCGAAGAAGTATCAAATCAAAACGATAGTAAGCGATATGTATCGGATCAATTATCTAAGAGAAAAATTCTTGGAATATGGATTCGATAAATTGGAAATCGCCAGGAGCGGGTCGAAAACGCACACGATTCTATCACCTATCGTTGATGATTTATATAGCTATGGCGATATAGCTTACATGCCAGGTGATTTCGTAATGAGGTGGTATACAAACAATACATACAAAAAAATAGATGGCAAAGGGAACGTTACCTTTGAAAAGATTGAGCCGAAGCTGCGAAAAACAGACGGCTTTTTTGCATTGGTCCATGCTCTTCAATTCAGAGAGTCATTGACAGGAACACAAGCGAAATACAACAGAAAGCTGAGGACGCACACTTACTAGGAGGGATTTCACATGAATAAACGATTGTTGGCGATATGCCGGAAACGTGAGGTGATCCATACTATCTCCAGCCGTTAGGATAGCGGCCGTGTGTATACAGGGAAGGGGGGTGTGAAATGAGCATTAAAGAAACGTTTTTCAATTGGTTTATCACTCCAAGCAAATCAACGCAGAAGCAATATGAGGTCATGTTGTCGGAGGCGAGGACCAATTATATTTATAAAAAATACGCAATGCAAATATGTATTAACTGGATTGCAAATTCAATCTCATTATGTGATTTCAGAACGTATGAGAAAAGCAAAAGGCATAAAGGGCATAACTGGTGGAAGCTTAATTATGAGCCGAACAAGAATCAAAACAATGTCGATTTTTGGTATCAGGTTGTTTCAAAGGCTGTTGAAGATGATGGCGCGCTTATTATTCAGACAAGAGAAGGCGATTTTATTGTTGCTGAAAGTTTTATTGTCGAAGAAAAATCATTTGTAGAAAACGTATATAGATCCGTCATGCTGCCGGGAAATTATTTGGATAGCAAAACCTATAAAGAATCAGAAGTTATTCGGATCAAATTGAATAATTCAAAGGTTGAAAAATTACTGGATTCTATTTATTCCGACTATGGAAAACTGTTGGCCGGAACCATGCGGAATTACAACCGAAGCAATGCCATGAAGATTGTACTTGAAATTGATTCCGTATTTGATCAATTGCATCAGACTATTGATCCAGAAACAGGGAAAGTTGAAGCAGATACTATTCTTGACGATATTTTTCAGAATCGGTTTAAATCGTTCCTGAGTGATTCTGATGCGGTTATGCCAATGGAAAAGGGATTAGCTATCGCAAACCCTATTCAAACTCCTGGTAATACGAAGAGCGGTGCCAGTACGACAAGGGATATTACAGAAGTTTTTCAAGATTTTATTAACATCGCTGCTGATGCATTCGGGATCCCCCGCGGATTGATTAAAGGGGATGTCGCGGACGTTGAAGCTATGCGAGATAACTATGTCAATTTCTGCGTAAGGCCATTTGTCAATGAAATTCAATCGGAATTCAATCGAAAGATATATGGGCAGAAGGAAGTATCAAGCGGGACCAAACTCGTTGTAAGAACGCAAACAATCATGATTCATACGCTTATCAAAACGGCATCCGATGCAGAAGCGCTATTCCGCGTTGGCGGCATCAATCAGGATGGCATCCTTGAAATGCAAGGAGAAGAGCCGTTGAATACCAAAGAATCTACCGCGTATTACGTTACAAAGAACTATGCAGAACAATCTGAATTGAAAGGTGGTGAGTAAAACAGTGAAATTGAACGAACTCATGAAGAAGAATCCAATTGAAAATAAATTAGAAATTAAAAACGAAGCAGAAGGCACCATCGAATTGTTTATGTATGGAACAGTCGGATATAGCGTTTATCTGAACGGTATTAAATACGCGCTTGGTGATGTTGTAGGCAATGAAATTAATGTGCATATCAACTCATACGGTGGCGACTTATTCGAAGGGATTGCGATTAAGAATTTCCTTTTGAATCGTCCGGAAAAAATCAACGTGTATATCGATGGGATTGCAGCAAGTGCAGCATCCGTTATTGCAATGGCTGGTGATCATATTGTTATGCCTAGTGATGCACAGATGATGATTCATAACCCATGGACTTATACGATGGGTAATGCAAAAGAATTGCGTAAAACGGCTGATGATTTGGATAAGGCGCAAACAAGTCTTGAAAAGTCATACATGAACCGCTTTAAAGGCACGGAAGATGAATTAAAAACTTTATTGGATGAGGAAACCTATCTGACAGCAGATGAAGCGGTCCTATTTGGGCTTGCTGATAAGATCGATGGTCAAGTATCAGATGACGATGAGCCAAACGCAAAAGCCGCGCTAATCAAAAAGTTCGCCGCTCAAGCAGTTCCGGCAGTTACAAATACGGTTGAAACACCTGAAGAAACTAAACCAGAAGTACCACAAAACACATTCGCACAAAATCTACTAAAAATTTTGGAGGTAAAATAAATGAAAAACTTTGATAAATTGAAATCAACTTTAACTGAACAACGGCAAGCGGTGGCAGTAGCTTTGCAAAGCGGTACATCCGAAGAACAACTACTTGCGTTCGAAAACTTGATTGAAGGGATTCAATCATCTGTTGCCGCAGAAGCTGAGCAAGTTATGGAGCGCTACAATAACGATTATAACGATGAGCGCATCTTGTCTGAACGCGGTTTGCAACGCGCTTTGGTATCTAAAGAAAAGAAATACTTCAATGCTGTTGTTGAAAAACAAACGTTTGATGGTATTACAGAAACGTTCCCTATGACAATCATTGCGGATGTATTCAAGAACCTTACTACTGAGCACCCTCTAATTTCTCGTGTAAATGCAGTTGCTACTGGCGCTTTGATGAAATATGTTTATGCAGATCCTACTCAAGAAACTGCCTTCTGGGGTGAAGTTCCAGATGATATCCGTAAAATCCTATTGCAAGCATTCCGCACAATCAATTTAGAAGCATCTAAGTTAAGTGGCTACATTGCTGTTCCTAAAGGGTTCTTTAAACTAGGTCCTAACTGGTTAGCACAATTTGTCATTACGACATTGCAAGAAGTAATGCAACTCACTTTGGAATCAGCGATTGTGAATGGTGACGGTAAAAATAAACCAATCGGTATGACTCGTAAATTAAGCGGTTCTGTTGATGGTGTGTACCCAGCAAAAGCCTTGATCGATATGGATGATATCACACCAACTACATTGGCAGGGATTCACGCAGCATTATCCGAAGCAAGAACTGATAATGGCCGTGTAGCGATGATTGTAAATCCTCAAACCTATTGGGCTAAAGTATTCCCTAAATTGGCTGTACGTGATGCAAATGGCGCTTGGGTTGTTACTGGTCTACCTACTGGTGATGAAATTATCCAATCTCACGCGGTGCCTGTAGATAGAGCTATCTTCGGAGTTCCTGAAAATTACTTCTTAGGTGTAGCTGGCGAAGTTGAAATTAAAGCGTATGATCAAACATTGGCCATTGAAGACATGGACTTGTATATTGCTAAATTCTTCGGTAATGGTATTGCGAAAAACGTCAATGCGTTCTTTATTGCTGACATTTCCGGTATTGCTGGGGCAACTGTCCCAACGTTGGAAGGTAATATTACAGTTGAAATTACTCCTAAGAATGCAACTGCTACAACTACAGGAACTAAACAATTTGTGGCAACAGTCCTAGGATCTACTGAGGGCGTAACATGGACATCTAGTGATACAACTATTGCAACTATTGATACTGATGGTTTGGCTACTGTTGTAACTGCTACAGCTACTGTTGGTGACAAAGTGGTAATCACTGCTACATCTGTTGAGGATAACACTGTAATCGCAGTTGCTACTTTGACAATCGTTTAATAAAAGATTCGGGGTGATTGATGTATGAATGATGGAGTGGTATTAACGAAGATTAAGGACCATTTGCGCGTCACTTGGGATTATCAAGACGATGACATCAAAGACATGATCGCCGAAGGCAAAGACTACATAGAAGGCATTGCTGGTCCTACTGATTTCACGACAGTAGGACTAGCTTTTTATTTGCTCAAAAACTATTGCCGATATAATTGGAGCGGCTCAGGCATGTATTTTGAACAGCATTACCGATCGGATTTGCTGAAATTACAGCTTAAAAATGCCGTAACATTTAGGAGGAATAACCCATGATCTTTTCTCCTGGTATGAAGTATGTAGATGAGGACCGCTTGAATGATGGGCGGTTGTTTTTTGGCAAGGTGGAAACAAAACGAGATGCAAGCGGTAAGAAAATCGGGCAAGTATTTGCCAAGACTGGTGATATGTTCTTTAGTTATAAGACTATCCGACAGTCTGACTTTGATTTATACAACACCTCTGATCAGCAAATCGAATTGAAGGTTAAATCCTATTACATACCTACCGCCACAAAAACACATCAAGTCTTGCTGAAAAGCAGATTGTATAACATTACAGCTATTGACGTTGATAACGACAAGCGATACATGTACTGGTACTTGTCAGAAGTAGGTGAGTTCATTGAGCAAGACGCTTGATCTTGAAAAGATAAAAACGACAATTGAAGGCATTACGGGATTTCCGGTATTCGGTACAGATATTCAAAAGGATGAACTGGATGCAAATGAATCATTCTTTCTTTATTACGAGAAAGGGCCAATTAGAAAAGCTGATTCAGGAGCGAATCAATTCCTGAGAGATTTCATTCTTATGTTTGTAACGAAAGAAGATGCTGAAATTGATGAATTTGCGTTGATTTTAGAACTGCCTAAATGCGGTTTGCGATTCAGAAACACAGAGTATGAATTTGGAAAAATAGCGAGTACGGAACAAGAAGCCAAACTCAGCACATTTTATTTCCATCAGGCGCTGATCATATGCCAATAAAATACGAACTGGACCATGAGCAATCAATGAAGTTGTTTGATGCAATGGCAAAAATACCAAAGCTATCTGAAGAACTTGCTAATAAGGTTCTTCACGGCGGCGGTTCACAGCTTATGATGCAGAAGATTATTGATTTTACACCAGTATCAAAAGTTGATAAAAAGCACGCTAAAAGTTCGAAGCCTTTAAAAGATACGATGATTAACCTTGGTTTTGAGATTAAAACAAAAGGTGGAGCGGCTAAGAATAAAGGGTCATTCGGTTACTTAGTATTCCCGAATGAGGGACGAGGCAGCAGCAATCCAATTGCTCAACGCTTTTTTGAAAAAGGGATGGAGCAATCCAATCCGGAAATATTCGAACAACTATTAGCAGCGCTGGATGAAGCGCATAACATCATAGGAAAATGAAAAGGAGATGTAATTTATGCCAGATGTAACAGATTTTGATATCTATAAAGTAACCAATGCGAATGTCCGTTTTGAATCAGCAGGGGTTTTGGGCACGGTTAAAAGGTTTGGTTGTTTAGGTACTGTTTCTACAGAATCTGAATTAAGAACAATTGTAAAAATTTGCGAGGGTGACACCGTTAAAGAGGTCACAAAGATCACTAAGCTAAATGTAACAGTATCAGCTCACGTTGAACTTGCAGTATTAAGAAGTGTTTTCGGATTAACAAACGAAGGCTTGAAGGTGGGAGTATTTGGGTTAGGTAAATCATCTAATCCTGGTAAAGGGGTTATCACATTTGATGCATTGAACCTTGAAGAAACAGAAACAAAGTTGATGGCTTATCCTAATATGCAGTTCACTACTGGATTCATTCAAAATATCGAAAACGGTATTGAAGAAATTGCTTTAACTGAATTGACATTCTCAGCATTTAAAGACGACAACGGCTTCTTCTATTACGAAGCATTCACTAGCGAAACTACAGATCCGACTCTGGTTGAAACATGGCATACAACATTTACTCCAGACTTGGTGAAATTAGTAGTAGGACCATAGGAGGTACCTGATGGCTGAACATACGTTAATTCTATCTGATGGTCAGGCGGTTATTTTAAATACAACCTTGACCATTGGCCGCATGAAAAAATTAAAAGATACCAAATTATTCTCGAAAGAGTTATTGGCTTCTATTTCAAATACTCCGAAAAAGGACTTGGATTATTTTGATCAGCAAGAGGTTTCATCTCAGGCGGTCTATATCGCATACTACAATGCGAATGAAGAAGATCAGATGTCTCTTGAAGAGTTCCAAGAATTACTTGAAGTGGACAGTGTTTTCTACCAACAAATCTATATGGAGTTGTTCGGTGGCCGGACCATAGGAAAGAAATTTGCTGAGGCCTTCGAGAGGAAAACTGATAAAACAAAAAAGTAAGTAAATTAAAGTCTCCAACAATAGAGATTGAAAACGTAGATGACCTAATAAGCTTCTACGTTTTTTATATTGGATTTGATTATGACCTGGTAATCAATTCTGACGTTGAAACGCTCAATAATTTAGCGCGTAACAAAATAGCAATTGAGAATTACAGGAATAATCCGATCAAGTGAGGAGGTGAGTAATTGGCAAATAATCAAAAAGAAATCAAAGTTTCTTACAAGGTTGTCAATCAGGACTTTAACAAGGGTATTACAGAAATAAATTCAGATGTCAAAACGCTGAATAAAGAGTTTAAATTGCAGTCAGAACAGATGAAAAACACGGCTAGTGATACGGACAAACTAGAAGCAAGCCTTAGCAACTTGGAAAAACAACTTGAATTAGCAGCGGATAAAACAACAAAGACAGCTAAAGCTTTAGAAAATGCGAAAAAAATGATGGGCGAAAACTCAGCAGAAGCTAAGGCATGGAATGACAAATTGTTGGATGCAAAGCGATCGGAAGAATATCTCAAGAATGCCATTGATGATACAAATAAAAAGCTTCAGGCCTCTAAGTCAGATTTAAATGCAGCCGAAACAGAAACAGATCAATTAGGCACAGCTGCAAAGGAAACTGGCGACAAGTTTGAAAAGATGGGCGATAGAATAAAAAATGCTGCTGATGGTGCAGCTAATGCAGGTAAAGTATTATCTGTTGGTTTGACTGCTCCTGTTGTTGCAGTGGCAACTGCTGCAACTGAGTTAGCCACAAGCTATGAAGAAGCAATGAATAAAATTCAGGCAAATACAGGTGCCTCAAATAAGGAAATGGAAGAGTTTCAGGCCATTGCCGAAGACATCTATAAAGCTGGTTATGGCGAAACGTATGATGATATAGCTATTGCGATTGCCGAAGTAGATGAGCAGTTATCAGGCTTGCAACCTGATGAATTAGAAAACATAACGAAAAAAGCAATCATTCTTGAAAATACCATGGGCATGGATATGACGGAAACACTCCGAGGTGTCAACTCGTTAATGGGTACATATGGAATGACTGCGGAAGAAGCTTTTGACTTCATCACTGTAGGCGCTCAAAATGGCCTTAACAAAACAGATGAGTTAGGAGATAACCTTGCTGAATATGCAACGCTATTCGAAGAGAATGGTTATTCTGCTGAAGAGATGTTTGCAATCCTCCAAGCTGGGCTAGATGGCGGAGCCTATAATCTAGATAAAGTAAATGACCTGGTAAAAGAGTTTGGTATTCGTATCGGAGACGGAACAATAAAGACGGCCGTTGAAGAACTCGGTGGATCATGGAAAGATATTTATGATACATGGGAAGCCAGTGGAGAATCAAATGATGTGCTATTTCAAAAGATGGCGCAAAATCTAGCAGGAATCGAAGACCCACAGGCTAAACAACTTGCACTTACAGAAATTTGGGGTTCTCTTGGTGAGGATGCCGGATATAAAATAGTCGAAGCTATGGGGCAAGTAGGAGATTCATACGGAGAAGTAACAGGCGCAACAGATACAGTTGTTTCTGCTTTCGAAAGCGCATTTGGTACTGAACGAACAGCTATGCTTCGGGATCTAGCAGATTCATTTATGCCTGTAGGTGAGGGAATCATTGACATGATCGGTGAAGCTCAACCATTCTTAGAAGATTTTTCCGGTTACATTACGGATATAATCGATGGATTCAACGGACTTCCTGATAGTTCTCAGAATTTTATTCTTGGAATGGGTGCTGTCGCGCTAGGTGCGGGTCCTGCTCTTATCATTATGGGTTCAATTGTCGGCAGTATAGCTGATTTAATTGGTGGATTTAAACTCATGGCTGAAATAATACCAGGGCTTTCCAGTTTTATTTTCGGTCCTTGGGGGCTGGCTATTGCTACAGCTATTGGTTTAGGAATACTGATCATGACACACTGGGACGAAATAAAAGTAGCAGCGGCCGAAGATTGGGCAGAAATACAAACGCTACTAGGAATTGCCGGAGATAAAATAAGTGAACAGTGGGCCAGTGACGTTGCTGACCTTCAAAATATTTGGGCAACTTTGAAATCTGCTGCGTCATCCGATTGGACTGAGATTGAAACTATTTTAAGCACTGCCGGAAGTAGAATTTCAAACCAATGGGCTAATGACAAGCAGGATTTAGTGAACATCTGGAATAACATTTCAAGCAGTGCTACTACAACCTGGAATGCAATTACTTCAACCATCGGCGGTGCTAAAGATAAAATTGGTGGTTTTGTAGAGGGGATTAAAAGTTTCTTTACAAACATGAAACTGAAGATACCTGAAATAAGTTTACCTTCATTGCCTAAAATTAAACTGAACACAGCATCAAAAACCATCTTAGGCAAGACCTTTACATATCCAACCGGATTCGATTTCTATGCTGCTGGTGGTATCATGGATGCCGCTACAATCTTTGGCATGAACGGCGGTAATATGATGATCGGTGGCGAAGCTGGAAAAGAAGCTATCCTACCGCTGAATAAAAAAGTGCTAGGCGATATCGGGTTAGGTATCGTAAGTGCAAATAATCAACTGATGGATGCGCTGTCCAGTCGGGATGCCGTACAAGCAAGTACCGTTAATATCAATGTATATGCAACTGTTAACTCAGATTATGATGTTGACAGAATGACAGACAGAATAGATGCAAACCTTGCTAAAAAGAACAATGAAGTACTATTCGGAAGAGGGAGACGACAATAATGCTTGATACTATTTTGGATCAGTACCCAACATCAGAATATGGAGCATGTGTCGCTAACAGACCGGATATCCCTGCTCCTGAACTAAGATACGAAGCACACGACATAAAGGGCCGCCATGGTTCGCTCATAGAAGAAGATGCCTTTGACGACATCGAATTTTCTGTTGAGTACAATGTCTTGGAAGACTTCAATGTTAAGCCTCTCATTCGTCAATTGAGGGGCTATTTTTTTGGAAAAAAAACACTCAGATTTAGCGATGATGACGTTTACTACAAGATAAAGCATATCAGTATCAATGAAACGGATAATCAAATTGCGGAATATGGGTACTTTACAGTTACTTATAGATGCGATCCGTTTACATATAACCTGTTTAGCACATTTGAAGTAACTGAATCAGGTCAAACAATCCTCAATAGAGGGACCTATGCATCTGAGCCTTACATAAAAGTTAATGGTAGTGGAGATATCACGCTGACTATAAACAGTCAGAATATTTATTTATATGATGTTGTGGGCTATGTTGAGATTGATACGCAGGACATGGAATATCATAAAGATTTGCTGCCACTAGAAAATGGAATGGCCGGAGATTTCCCATTTTTTGAACTAGGAAACAATACAATTTCATGGACTGGTACCGTTACAAGCGTAGAAATTGATGGGCGGTGGCGATTCATATGATTTCAATTTATAGACCTGATGAAACTGAATTTACCAGAAATGGTTTAGGCAGTCTGGATAAAAATATTATTGATCCATTAGTCATGCAAGACTTGAACGGAATTTATGCCTTTAAATTTAAATACCCTATATTTGCTCCTAGAGCGATTTATGTGAAGGGTGAACACATTATCAAGGTAATGACTCCGAAGGGCTATCAGTTATTCAGGATTCATAAAGAAGAGCCTGTTATGGGTTATCGGAATGTAACTGCCTATCATATCTTTTATGATTTGAGTTTTAACTATATCGATGATACTAACGTAGTTGATAAATCCGGAACTGCTGCCGGGGTTCAAATTCTTGGAGCGACTAACTATCTTCATAGTTTTGAATTTGTTTCTGACATAGCAACTCAGGCAACTGCGAGGATTGTAGGGATGAATGCCGCTGAAGCGTTCCTGAATGATTCGAAGGACAATACCTTTATCAGTAGATGGGGCGGCGAGATTGACCGGGACAATTTCCAAATTCGAATGCTTAATCACATAGGCGAGGATCGTAACGTAATAATCGAATACCGGAAAGACTTAGAGGGATTTGATGCAACGATTGATTGGACAACTGTTGTTACCCGGATTAAACCAATCGGATTTGATGGATTGGAACTGCCTGAGAAGTTTATAGACAGTCCGCTTATAAGTAACTATCCTTATCCAAAAGTTCGGGAAATCGAATATAAGGACATAAAAGCGGCTATTGGAGATTATGCAGACGATGAAGATGCACTACCTTTAGAAGATGCATACGCCGAATTAAGAAGATTAGTAGGGTTGGAATACTCACAGGCTGAAATAGATAGGCCAACGGCGACATATGATGTGCAATTTGTCCGCCTGATGAATACGAATGAATATAAAAAGTATGCAGCCTTGCAGACAATTTATATTGGCGATACGGTCAAGGTGCGTCACATTAAAGAAGATATCGATCTAACTGCAAAAGTGATCAGCTATGAATACGATCCTATACAGAAGAAATACACAAAAATATCTTTAGGATCCATAAAGCAAACCTTATCAGGGTCCGGCTATGGAAATCTGCAATCGCAAATTGATGCAATTAAGCAAGTTGAAATATCTAATCTGGAAGCCAGTATCGACAGAGCGACAGGATTGCTCAATACAGCTTTAGGTGGATATGTACTCAAGCGTAATGGTGAACTTTTGATCATGGATACTGAAGATATTACAACGGCTGTAAAGATTTGGCGATGGAATCTAAATGGCCTTGGATATAGCGGAACTGGTTATGCTGGTCCTTATCGTACTGCAATAACGAATGACGGACATTTTGTAGCTGATTTTATTGATGTTGGTGTCCTCAATGCCGAGTTGATAAAGCTTGGCTGGAATAACATTAATACGCAAGTGGGTATTGATGCCAGTGGCTTATGGGTGGAAAATGACAACGGCGAAAAAACTTATATGAGAAAAGGTGGCATCAGTTTTGTAAACAAATACGCTGAAGATTCCGGTTGGATTGGTATGGGCTATAACCTTTCTGATAATACAGTAAACGGTATGTTGATTGGTGCTGACTATCAGAAACAGATGACATTTGGAAGAAAAGCAACGGCTGAAACCGGAAGTTATACGCCGTTTATGCGTCTTGAAGAATTATATGATTTACTTAATATTCTTGTTCCGCTAGCGCTGAATAGTAGTTTGGATATGAAAAACCATACCATTTGGAATGCTGGGGAAATATACGGCGGCGGTAAAATCAGGTTAACAACAAATAATTCTGGTACTCAAGGGTCAGTAATATTTAATGGGTCAAATCAAATGTTATTACTGGGTTCAGTTGCTGGTGTTTCGATGGGGATTTTAAACGGTGATGGAGTAACTACAACCGGAAGATTTGAAGTTAGGACCGGAGAAAATATATCGTTTCAAAATTTAAACATGAATGGAAATACGATAACAAATCAGTCTGATATCCGTTTGAAGAAAAACCCGGTGACGACCGAACTAGATGCAATTGCAGCCATCGAGAAAATGCGCTTTATCGAATTTGAATGGGATAAAGAAAACCCATACAACAAAACAAAGCCGGATGGATTGCAATTTGGTATGGAAGCACAATACGCGCCTTGTCTTCAAGTAATGGATCAGAACAGCAATTACTTAAGTGTAGATAGCGGAAAGCAAATAAATCTTAATACATTGGCAATACAGCAGTTAGTTGCGAGAGTAAAAGCAAGCGAAACAGAATTAGCTACTACGAAACAAGAGTTGGCTGATTTGAAGGAAATACTTACGAGTAAAGGAGTGATTTAATGTCAATCTTATCAAATAACTTTTACTACCAGCCGCTTAAAATCGACTCAGTAAACACTCAAGTATACGGCGATTATATTGCAAAAGAAGGTGATGCAAACGGCCGTGGGTTATTAGTTACCTTAACTGAAAATGGATTGCTAAAGGATACGACAGGCATCACTTTAAATTTAAAGTGGGCGCATACTACTGTTGCAGGGGTGCAAGGGTTAGATCCGTTTGAATCTATTGATCTTACAAAAGGCTTGTATAAAGTCACCTATCCAACGAATATGCTCAGGAAGGGTAAAGTTGATGCGTTTATCCAGATCATTGATAGTGGCAGTGTAATTGGTAGCAGAAACATAAAAATCAATGTAGAGGCTACTGTTGGTGATGATACAGCCATTGAGAGCAGCAATGTTTTTACTGCCTTGGCAAGCGCTTTGGTAGAGGTTCAAAGTTGGAACGGACGCATAGATGATGTCGAACAAGATTTCATAGACAGAGCAAACAATCTTGACGCAACATATCCGACAAGGCTTGTTTCAGTTGAATCACAGTTGGCAGATAAGATAGATAAAGGTCAAATGTCCGTTAGTGACATCAATAAAAATTTAGGTAAACTAGACCAAACCTACATGACAGCTGAGTTTTTGCAGCAAATCGCCGGAACCACT
>Ga0194136_1000544_pt1 | contig 19388 bp, 16 predicted proteins | sample TARM_MetaG_T3A_1_FD_134023 | JGI IMG/M metagenome (GOLD analysis project Ga0194136, IMG submission 134023) | Freshwater microbial communities from Pennsylvania, USA, analyzing microbe dynamics in response to fracking - TARM_MetaG_T3A_14 (version 2) | ecosystem: Environmental > Aquatic >...
AGGATCAGTAGCTTAAGAGTAGTCAGGGGAGGGCATCCCCGTAGCGCCTGCCAAGTGAACTCTGAAGTAGGGAGTCAGCAACAGGAAGAATCCTCGTCCTTCAGGTCGAAGAGTCATGTCAAAGAACTACAGCTATAAATATAATACCTGAACAATCAAATATAGTTTGTCATATAAACGTGATGACAAAGTTACTAGAAAAGAATATAGCGAGAACTAGTTTTCTTCAGCGATCCATTAGAATGTGTTAGTAGGTTCAGAAAAGAAAGAAAGGCAACTTTATGGCAATTGGCTTAAAGCTAGTAAACTTTGATGAGATGTTCAACTCTATAACCGGAGAGAAGTTTCTGGTTAACAACTTTGACATCTTTAACAATGAAAGCAAGAAGGTTATCGATAACTACTTAATGAAGAATTATAGCGAAGATAACATCTCTATTATACCTTCATGTTCATGTGGTGCAATCAAAGGTGCTTATTACATCGGTGACTATTGCGATCAATGTAATACACACGTAAAGAATACATTAGAAGATAACATCTCGTTCCTACTATGGGTAAAGAAGCCTGACGAAGTTGAGAGGTTCATATCACCTATGGTATTAAGTATACTTCTTGAAAAATACAAGATAGCTAAACCTACATTATCAATCATTCAATGGTTAATGCTACCAGGATTTAAGATTGATAAAAGACAACAAAGAGTCAATCTACCGGCTATAGATAGACTTACCACTATCTTTGAAAACTATAAGATAGCAAGAGGGTATAACTCTTTTGTACAGAATATAGTAAACATCGTAGAGATACTTGAAAAAGAATTCAATAAGACTAAGAAGATAGATACAGGCATGGTAGACTTTATCTATAACAACAGAGAGATGTACCTATCAAACTACCTACCATTTCCAAACAAAACCATCTTTACTACTGAAAGTAACGAGATGGGTAAGTTCATAGATAAGAACATCATACCTTGTATCAATGTAGTACGAAGGCTTACGGGTATAGATGTACATTATAGACCACCAAGTGTCAAACAGACAAGAGTTGCAACAAGTCTTATAGATCTTGCTCAGTTCTATGTAAATTATACTAAGGAAACTTTCTTTAGTAAAAATGGTCTTATACGCCAGCATATCAGCTCTACTCGTTCACATTTTACTGCGCGTGCAGTTGCTACAAGTATAGTTGAAGTTCATGATTATGACGAAATACATATACCTTGGAGTATAGCTTGTTCATTGTTTCGTGAACATATACTTAATAAACTTCTTAAAAGAGGTTACATCTATAAGAACGCAGTAAACCTGTTACTGTATCATACACGTATACATTCACCTGTGTTAGAAGAGATCTTTACTGAACTCATACGTGAATCAAATGGTGGTATAAAGGTATTTCTAAATCGAAATCCTTCATTACATCGTGGTTCTATACTTACAGTTCGCATAACACGAATAAAGAATGACGTAAAGGATAATACGATAAGTATAAGCCTTCTTATCGTAAGACCACTAAATGCTGACTTTGATGGCGACGAAATCAACCTATCTCTCATATACGATAAGACTGTATCGGATCTATCGTGTAACTTTGAACCACATTTAAATATACTTGGTTTTGATGACGTAAATGGCTTTACTGGAAATATAGCATTTCCTAAACCTATAGTAGCAACTATAAGTAATTGGTATAAAGATGGCAAGTAAACACAAGAAGGAGTTTATATGGGTATAGTTGTAGACATACCTGAAGCTGGTCTAGATTACGTTCTATACGGAAATAAAAATAACATACTTACAAGTTATCTGCATAACCAGATACAACAGTTACCGTCTTCTTTTAATGAATTCTCAAATAGAATATATAACAACCTAACTCAAGCATACAACTTCGTAAATGATAGGTTACTTCAGTATCAGATATATAACTCATTGAAGTCAAGTAACATGGTTATAGTCAATAACTCATTAGTTGAAATACTATCATTTACTGAACTACAAAACGCAAATCTTACCATGCAAAGATGGGTAATGGCTCATCCTGAAGTAAGACAAATGTATGTAAACAACAATGTAGATGGGTATAGCGATACCTATAAGAATATACATGGAAGTAGTGTAGAAAGTAATCACTACGACTATAGAAGAGTTATGACAGATGTACTTCGAGATAGCGATGGCGAGTACAGTTGGTCGTTTACACATTATGATGATGTACTTGAGATAGGTGATCGTGAACTTGAACACTTTGAAAAAGTACAGATAATAAACACATGGCAAGGAATTGATTGGTTGTTGAGTACGTGTAAGTTTGACTTTACATGTAAATCTGAAGAGTTAGTTCCTATAAATAAATGAAGTATGAATCTAGCAGCTGTACCTTTTACAGTACAGCTGCTAGAGTTCTTTTTTTTATTTTTTGGTTGTTGTTTTTTACAAGGAGTATAGAGTATGAAAGTTGTAGCTACTTTAAGTAACGATGGATGGGTAAGTTCAAGTAAGAAGATACTTGATAACTTATTGAGTAACTATGTGCTTACTGATGCAAGTCAGAGTTATTTGTTTGAAGATAGATTAGTAAGTCTACCAAGAACATATCATGAAAATATAAATAATCCAGAAGGTATGGTAACTGGAGTAAGGAATGATCTTGAAGGGTTACTTAATAAATATTTTCCTATAGTAAATATAGATGTAGAGTTAAAGAATGTGCCTCAGACGAATGAAGTAACTATACTTATAAGAGCTGTATGTGTAGATGATAATAATGTTAGAACTGAACTAAGTAAGATAAGTGTTATAGGTGAGAGCAAGTTACGTAAAGTTATGAATCTAAATAACTATGCTGAAGGTGTGAACTATATGAAGAGTTAGGACGCTCTTATGAATCTGTTCATACCAGGAGATAAAGCTTCTACAAGTGTTTCGTCTGGTAATGCAAATAAAGTATTTCTATCTGGATTATTTGTATAGACTACTATAGCTCCTGATAACGGAGCACCGTTAAAGGTGTTGATACTTCCGTTATAGAAGCGACTATAGTCATTTAACCCAGAACCACCTATAAGAGGCGCTGAAAATATAGTGTTAGTAGCGGCAGATCCATTCCATCCACCCAATAAAAACACTCTTGAAGAAGTAGCTATAACAGGAGTGTTATTTTGAACAGAAGGTAAACTACCTGTAACTGTAAAAGCCCCCAAAGTACCGTCAGTATTTATAAGAGCAGAAAAAATATTAGCGGTGTTAGAAGCATGAGTGTATCCGCCAAATAAAAACACTCTTGAGGTTGTAACTAATACAGAACTGTGAGCTAAAACAGTAGGCAGAGTTCCTACAGCAGTAAAGGCACCCAACGTACCATCCGCCTGTATAACAGCACTATGTATAGTGTTAATAGCAACTCCAGTTCCTCCGCCCAATAAAAACACTCTTGAAGAAGTCACTATAGCAGAACTAGCATGTAAATTTACAGGTAATGTTCCTACAGAAGTAAAGGCACCCAACGTACCATCCGCCTGTATAACAGCACTAAATATAGTGTTAATAGCAGCAGCTCCGTTATGTCCACCCAATAAAAACACTCTTGAAGAAGTCACTATAGTAGAACTATCATTTACATTTACAGGTAATGTTCCTACAGCAGTAAAGGCACCCAACGTACCATCCGCCTGTATAACAGCACCAAATATAGTGTCAATAGCAGCAGCTTCAGTGCTTCCACCCAATAAAAACACTCTATTTCTAGTAACTACTACAGAACTACCATGTAAATTTACAGGTAATGTTCCTACAGAAGTAAAGGCACCTAAAGTTCCGTCAAAATTTACACTAGCTGTAAATATAGTAGTTCCGTTAAATAAAAATACTCTATTTTGCGTAACTGCTATAAAACTACTAGCTAACGCGCTAGGCAACGTTCCGTCAGAAACAAAAGTTCCCAGCCCAGTAGCGTTGTTAAACCCAAACTGTTGTTCCCAAGGAGCTCCAGCACCTAATGCAGCGTTAGTAGTAAAAGTACTTGCAGTACTTACTTCTTCTGCAAATCTATGACCTACTACAGTAAACAAACTACTAAATGTAGCCTGACTCACAGCAGCACCGTTAGCTCTTAGATATCCTACAGGTGTCGTAGTTTCGGGTAAAGAAACTACAGCACCCACAGGAACTTCATTTACATTTACAAAAGCGTTATCTGTATATTGTTTAGTTACTATGTGCAACGGATCTACAGGTCCGTTTGATAAAGATAATTGTCCTATAAGAGCACCGCCGGTTAGTGGTAATCTATCGTTTAACTGTGTCTGTATATTACTATTTACACCGTCTAAGTGTCCTACTTCTGATCCAGTTACAACAGAAGGCCAATCGGTTATATTTGCAAGAGTATGTGTGTGATTTAATAACGCTCTATTAGATATAGCGCTATCTACATATTCACGAGTAGATGCGTGTAGCGGTGCCGTAGGACTGCCGTGTAGCGTTAATGGTCCGGTAAGAACCCCGCCAGACGCCATAAAACTACCGCTAGACGCAACACCTGATGTTAAGGCTGTTATTCGCATGATAAGTACTCCTTGTAAAAAATATTAAGATGCTTTTATAAAACGATTCATACCTGGGGATAAAGCTTCCATAGCAGATTCGTTCGGCAGCATAAAGAGGGTGTTTCTATCTGGGTTACGAGTAAATACCACTATAGCTCCTGATAACGGAGCACCGTTAAAGATGTTGATACTTCCGTTATAGAAACGACTATAGTCATTTAACCCAGAACCACCTATAAGAGGCGTTGAAAATATAGTGTTTATAGTGTTAATACTGCTAGATCCAGTCCATCCACCCAATAAAAACACTCTTGAAGAAGTCACTATAGCAGAACTATGAACTAAATTTACAGGTAATGTTCCTATGGCAGTAAAGGCACTCAGCGTGCCGTCAGTCTGTATAACAGCGCTATGTATAGTGTTAATAGCAGCAGCTCCATTGCTTCCACCTAATAAAAACACTCTTGAAGAAGTTACTATAGCAGAACTAGCATGTACATTTACAGGTAATGTTCCTACAGCAGTAAAGGCACCCAACGTACCATCCGCCTGTATAACAGCGCTATGTATAGTGTTAATAACAGCAGCTCCGTTATGTCCACCTAATAAAAACACTCTTGAAGAAGCCACTATAGCAGAACTATAATGTAAATTTACAGGTAATGTTCCTATGGCAGTAAAGACACCCAACGTACCATCCGCTTGTATAACAGCACTAAATATAGTGTTAATAACAGCAGCTCCGTTATTTCCACCTAATAAAAACACTCTTGAAGAAGTTACTATAGCAGAACTACCATGTAAATTTACAGGTAATGTTCCTACAGAAGTAAAGACACTCAGCGTGCCGTCAGCCTGTATAACAGCACTAAATATAGTGTTAATAGTAGCAGCTCCATTGCTTCCACCTAATAAAAACACTCTTGAAGAAGTTACTATAGCAGAACTAGCAAATAAATTTACAGGTAATGTTCCTACAGCAGTAAAGACACCCAACGTACCATTCGCCTGTATAACAGCACTAAATATAGTGTTAATAGTAGCAGATCCAGTGCTTCCACCCAATAAAAACACTCTTGAAGAAGTTACTATAGCAGAACTACCATGTAAATTTACAGGTAATGTTCCGTCAGAAACAAAAGTTCCCAACTCAGTAGCGTTGTTAAACCCAAACTGTTGTGTCCAAGGAGCTCCAGCACCTAATGCAGCGTTAGTAGTAAAAGTACTTGCAGTACTTACTTCTTCTGCAAATCTATGACCTACTACACTAAATAAACTACTAAAGGTGCTCTGACTCACAGCAGCACCGTTAGCTCTCAAAAACCCTACAGGAGCAGTATCCTGAGGTAATGAAAGCACAACGCCCACTTTAACTAACCGAGCTTCAGCAGCTATCGTATCTACGTAAGAACGGGTTGCAGCGTGATTAGTAAGAGTAGGATCTCCGGCTAATGTTAATGCACCGGTTAATACACCGCCAGACAAAGGTAATCTATTATTAATCTGAATTTGTATATTACTATTTACACCGTCTAAGTGACCTACTTCTGATCCAGTTACAACAGAAGGCCAATCAGTTATATTTGCAAGAGTATGATTATGTGCTAAAGGTGCTCTTCCAGCTATAGCTGTATCAACATAGTCACGAGTAGCCGCATGTAACGGAGCCGTAGGGTTTCCGTGTAGAGTTAATGGACCAGTAAGAGTTCCGCCGGTAGTGGTAAATCCACCAGTAGGCGTAACAGTCGAGTTGAGTAAATTTACACGCATGATTAAATTCCTTGAAAAAAACAGTTATGAAACAGCCAGAATATTTGCTTAATTCCCTATGACTTCACTCACTTACCTTGTAACTTCCGATATACATTTAGGTCACAAAAGAACACCTACTAAACACATCATCTCTTCCTTTAAATCGTATATACTCTCTTCTGCTAATAAGAACATACAGATACTGTTTATATCAGGAGATCTGTTTGACCGTCTTCTTGATCTAAACTCTATAGAAGTACACGAGATCATACATTTCTTTAACTACTTACTTTCATATTGCTATGAAAACAGTATACAACTTCGAATACTTGAAGGCACTCCAAGTCATGACTGGAATCAAAGTTACATACTTGTTAAGCTTAACGACATACGTGAGAACAAGTGTGATCTAAGATACTTTAAACATCTTGACATAGAACATAACACTAAACATGATAAGTACATACTCTACATACCAGATGAGTGGGTAAATGATCATATTGAACTTGAAAAGCAGATACAGAAAAAGCTGATAGAGAACAACATTTCTTCTGTAGATATAGCCGTACTTCACGGGCAGTTTGAGTATCAGTTAAGAGGACATAGAACAGCTTTTTTCTTTCAAGAGAATTACTTTCTTTCGTTAGTTAAAGAGTATATACATATAGGACATTATCATAGCTTTAGTAGGTATGATCGTATAGTTGCAAATGGAAGTCTTGAACGTCTATCCTTTAATGAAGAAGAACCAAAAGGATATGTTAAAATTACTAATGGTCATTTAGAGTTTATAGAGAATAAGAATGCGTATATCTATAAAACGCTTCAGATCACTCCAGGAACGACTTTAACTAAACTTGATGCCCAAGTACTCAAGTATCCAAAAGAAAGCTACATACGCCTTTTTATCTCGCCTAAATCACCTTTTATAAATGATAAGATGAACTTCTCCGTAAGATACATAGACTACAACATAAAGGTAGTTACTCGAGATGACTCTGATATAAACACTACTACATATATATTAACTGATGAGAACGACATACATATTGATCTAAGTACTTTTCATATAGATAACCTTAACCAGTATCTCTATGAACAGATTACAAGTAAGAATACGTTATCGACTTCTCAATTAGCTAATCTTACATCAGTTTTGCAAAGGAATGTATAAGTATGAAGAACATACTTGCCGAAAGACCTATGTCGGGTTTTCCTCTTTCTATAGGAACATCACTAGCTCTTGAAACACTTTTTACTCCCATATCGCCAGTCTACGATGAAGATAGAGTAGTGCCTGATAAGCCAGATCTATCCAGATATAATCTACTTCTCATTAACGTAAGTACATTGCTTCGAAATCTAATTGGTTCTATACCAGCAACCGAACTTAACGCAGTAAAGTATACAGACATACACACAACTCTTTTAGAAGAGATGCAGTTTCTAAAAGAGTTTACTGTTTCATTTTCTATACCTGTAAGCTTCTACATCAACAGCTATAAGTACGTAACAGATACTTATGGTAAACAAAACAGACTAAGAAAAGCTACTACTGCAAAACAGATATACATAGACACTATAAACACTTACTGCTTAACTAAACTTAAGTTTGAAAAAGAGATACTTTCATTTAATAATCAGGTTACTATAAACAAAGAGTGTAGGTGTCTGATGCTTACACATATACCTTGGGATTTGTTAGGGTATAGTAAGTTTAATTTACTTGAATTACTTGAAAGCAATACTGGAGTAATTAAGACTAGAAGTACTTGGAATACAAAATACTTTCAAGTACCTGGTAAAGATATGAGTATACTTCCTTTTATGGAGTATCTATTAGTGACTTTTGGTGATTCAGTTATGTTTCATCCAGATAAGCTTGAGAAAAGACTAGACGTATATGATCAGTTGTATCGTAAGAAAGTACATCCTCTTATGTCTGAACTAGCTCTTGCTTTTAAATAAAAGACGTATACCACTACCAATTCGAGGCTATACTCGAAATGGTAGTGTGTTACATTAGAACCTATTTGGAATAGTAGGAATGGCGATAGCGTTTAGTGCTGCTTCATCAGTAGCTGCCAATAACTGATTACGTATAGTTACAGTTTCAAAGAAACGTGAAGTAAATGCTTGTTGAACTGTAGTAATAATAAAGATCAGATCAGCGACAACTGTCAAAGGAAACATAGTGTTGTCATGTTTTACCCAAGCCGGTGGAAGAGTGCCGATCTGGGTATGAAGTACTAAAGCTTGAGTAAGTCTATCTCTTGCTTTGTCATCAGCATCAAAGATATGCTCGTTATTTGCGCCAGCAGTAACAGGTTGTTGCAACAACCAGTTTCTGTAAGTAGCCAGTCTCTCCAAAGCTTGTTGTTTCAGAAGCTCAAAAGAGGGAACAAAAACAGGGATAGGAATTTGAACCCAACGATTACCCACAACAGCGACATAATGACCCTCCAAAGGTTCTGGTCTAGCATCTACAGTAGTATCCGGCGGAAGCAAAGGATTGCCGTGCGGATCAACATCAACTTCAATTTCTACAACGTTACCTTGACGATTTTGAAAAGCTCTCATGTTTAACAACTCCAGTATAAAGAAAAAAGAAAAGGTTACCGATTCACAATATTGTTCCTGTGTAACTACCCTAATTTTAATTTTATTTTAACTAAACTTGTATGAATTCTAAAGTTCCTTACTCTTTCCACTTCTTTTAACCTAGGAGAATCACTCATGACTTTCTTTGCAAAAAGCTATTTCGATGTATCTAAACTTGCGTTTTGGACAGATGTAACTGACACACAAAAAGCTAGATTAGTATTTAGCTTTAGAGATGGTAATCCTCGTATCGTTGTTTATACAGGTGTAACTGGAAAAGACGGTATTATTAACTTTCCTTCTGATGTGCCTACTATGACTTACATAGTTAGTGTTCTTAAAGAGATTGCTGCTGGTGCTCCTGGTGAAAAACAAGCTATTCAGTCTTTGACTACTCTCTATGTAAATGACAAACCTACACAAGAGAAAAGACTTGTATCGACTCTTCACATCGGTAAGTCTAAAGAAGGATTAGTATACCTTTGTTTAGTTGCAGAAGACAAACCAAAGATTGTCTTTACAATTAAATCTTCTATCTATCATACCTTTAAAGATCAAGACGGTAACGCTATTCCTGATAGCGTTATTTCTGTGCGTATGACGACAAGTATCGCTGATATGATTTTGAATCTCATTAGTTCTGGTATCATGGATTATTCAAAAGAAGAGTATTCTACTACTAGAAAACAATCAACTATCAAATTAAGTGCTCCTGTTTCCTCTGGATCTTTTTCAGGTGAGATTGAAGACTTAGCTCTTTAATGTTATTTGTAAACATTTAGGCAGACCTTAGCTAGTTCACGCTAGTTAAGGTCTTTGACTAAGTTATAGCTTTATATATATTAACTGTAGCTAAGTAATTTGAGAGTAGTTTTTTCTTTTAACAAGGACGTAGACAACATGCACTTTCTTCGATATGAAGTCACAAAGACTGAATATGGTTCACATATACTTAATGTAATATTTAACGACCTTGCTTTGCAGTACGATTTATCGGACTTCTTTAAAGATACGAGTTATATCGATACTCTATTTAGCAGTATAAATAGGTATCTTACAACTTTACCTCTTGAAGTAAATGAGGAAATCTTTGATATCTTTAAGCAGAGCTATGAAGAGAAAGACGACATCAAGTATCTAAAACCGTCAGAGATTCATAAGCTTGAATATAAGGTTGCAAGAACTGTTGAGTTATTTAATCTGTCAAACTTTAAGAAGTGGATATACTGGGAACAGGATAAACTATACGTACCTGAAAACATACTTGATGAGTTTGTGTTTGATCCAGACATGAATATCACTAAGGAAAAGACGTATACTAAACCCGAATACATACATCTGATATCTCTCATACTGATCATGAGAGCGTCTATACCTTTGTACATTCATTACTATAATTACATACGCCATGTAACTGATCACTTCTACTACAAGATCTTCATGTTGTTTGTAAGGTCTGAGTTAAATGAATCGGAAGAGCTTAATAAGCTTCGTGAATATGTAGATAACATCAAGAAGATAATCGAAGGAAATAATAAGCCTGAACACTTCATTGTAAATAAAGGTATCAGTAGCGACGATATTACTGATAACGATATAGCTGAGATTATCTTTATTAAGTTGATCACTATCGACTTCTATAACAAGAAGAACAACATTATCTCTTTTGTATTTCAGACTATCAAGTTTAAGATTAACTTTAATGCAACGGATAATGAGATTATTCGAAGTAAGATCACTAAGAACGATATAGACAAAGAGGATGTAAGCTACTTTGAAGATTATAGAAAGACTTCAGATATCTCTATAGGTGTAATCTGTGAACTTCAAAATGCTCTAGAAAATATACCCGCTATACTTTCTACATTAGGTATAGAACAGTTTGATTACAACCTTTATAAACAAGAGTTAGTTCGTGCACACGCTCTTATGAACAATAAGATTCATAAGTCACAGATCATACTGTTAGGGTGGTTATTTCATAAGTACATTAATCCAAGAGCGATGTACTATATCGAAGTAAAGAAGTTAATAGAGTTACTTGTGTTTGCTAAGATAGTTCTGTGGCAACAAGGGCATTACTTCATAGCTACATTTCTAACATCGTATAAGGATGTAAACAATACATACCTAAATGTGCTACTCAAATCAAATGTAAGTAAAGCATATCTTACACCTATACAAAATAGCTATACATTTATACTTGATGACACTAAAGTAACTATACTTGAAAGAATATCGTCAGAGATAGTAAAAGAGATTACATCAAACACTTGGATACCCACTTCAAGTGAACAAGAGCTACTTTTTATCAAGTCAAAGAGCGAACATCTTACTATACCAAACAACTTGTTCAGCTTAGTTATAGATTACCTTAAGTTCTGCAACAAGTAGTTGCTGCTTTCTTTTCCCTTCCCCTTAGGAGATTTATCTTGATACAAAACCCCATGAACTATCAAACACCTATCGTTAACTTCTTGTTAGAAGATTTGATATATATTCCTACTGGTGAATATGTACCAATGTACAATCGACCGTATGTAGTAAATTCAGATTACGATAAGATTCAGAGCATCTCGGAAAGACTAAATGATAACAAATCCGCAAAAGTAAGTCCCAATATGCTAAGCGGTTTAAGTAATGGTATCATTCAAAATTCAGCTGTACCTATCAATACAGACATCAACACAAGCTGGGTATCTATTCGTAAGTTTATCTTTCTGTTAAAGGTAAGCTATACCGAAATAAATGGCATTAAACATATGGTATATCTTCAAGGGTATACTGAGTACGACGGTATAACTGGTACTGGTGCAATTGATCCACAGCTTACACATATTATCAATAACGTCATCGAAACATATGTATACTCATTTAATACACCCTTTGGTACTGTAAGTAAAGAAAAGTTAGTAAAGATTTATAACGTAACAACTATCGGAGATATGAACGAGCTTATGTTCAGTCAACGTCCAAAGGACATCTTTGATAACTATAGTACTATTACTACCGCACAAATTATCGGTAATGTATCGAGCGTAGTAAATAACGCTTACTCTTATTCACCGTTTGATAAGAGACCGGTCTGTAGTACAGTTGAAAATATCATACCTACCGAGTACCTTGCTCGTGTAATCAATGCAGGTATGTTAGTCAATAAAGAAAAAGAGTTATTTATTAACTCTACTACTGTTGAACAAGACTACGGTCCTGATGTAAAGCTTCTTGAGCCTGGATTAAACGATAACATGTTTATTCGTGCTCTTGCAAGATATTCTGGTTTTGCTTCAGCAGTAAGTAAATTCTCATTTTCAACACTTGAACAGTTTGATCCAAGTATCTCTGCTCGATTTAAAGTGTTTAATATCACTAAGGATATAGCAAGCCCTCATCTTCAGAACACTCCGGGTGTTGGAGACTTCTGGCACGGTCAAGATCCTGTAACTATTAAGGCATATACACTCATTGAGTCATCGGTTGCTCTTGCAGTTAAATACGGCTTTAATAAGCTATACTTTACTGCAAGTAATGTTCATTCACCGCTCATGGCATCTGACATCTTCATTACTTACTTTAATAGTTTTCTTAACCTTGATGAACAAGACTTTAACATTTTGCTTGAGATGTTTAAGAGTAACTTTATACAGGAAATCTTTCTTGATGAATCGCAAAATGGAGCCATAGCTTTACATATTGAGATGTATGTAGATCTATTAGGTACAAGTAAGATCTGTATTAGTTATGCGGGTTATCCAGCTAACTGGTATACTATACCTACATTTGCAAATAGTTCATTTAGTCCGGTAGTTACTTACGATAAGAACTCACTTGACTCTATGGCTATAAATCTAAACACGACCATTGACACCATCATGACCAACATTCAACAACCAAATAAAGTGTTCTACTAACCTTTTTACAGGAGATTTCTTTCATGCATTTGAACTCAACCATAGAAGCGTTCTACCTAAGTATACTTGAGTACGCTGGCTTATCTTACGATAAAGAAACGAATGTAACTTCTAACCTCAATGAAAAGCTAGGTAAGTTTACTCTAGACGATAAGGATATCGCACTTCCTTATTATCATTGTCTAAAGAATCCTTCTGGTAAAGTTATCTTCCATCTACTTAATGAGAGCTATACTAAGCCAGAAACAGCCCTCTTTAACCTATACAGAAAAAGACTCAATCTTGAACTTAATCTTAAGGTACTGAGTATCTTTGTAACTCTAATTGAAATCTCCTCAGATAAACTATACTGCAATAAGATCAAGAACGTAAAGTTTGCTGAACTACTTTCAAATATGCCAGATATTGATTTATCTGCTATAGAGAATTTACTTCAACTTACACGTGCGTCTGAAAAGCATAATGATGAAAACATGTTGATTTCAGTATACCTGAAAAAGAACGCTGAAATCAACAACGTGCCTTATGGAGCCATAGCAAAGATTAACTTTCATCTATATAAAGAGCTATGTAAAGCTCTTGAAGCAAAAGACGGTTATAAAGTCTACGATTACAAACTTCGTAAGAAAGACATCATCAGTTTCATTAGTCTATTTCAAATAGTCTTTCCAGATATAGAGAATGAACAACTATATCAAGATCATACGGATAACAAAGTCTTTAGGTATTTGAACGTACTGCTTAAGGGCGGTTATCTTATCTCAAGTAGAGTAAATACTATTGCAACCTATATAGGTGAGCTTGATGAGTATAAGGATAAAGTAAAAGACCTCGTGTTTAATCACACCTGGGTAGAACCACTACAACAGTTGTATGACATGGCTTCAGAGATTCGTCTTATACCTTCCCAGACTGATATCACTATCGAGTCTAAGCTTAACCTAGATGAATCCAAAAGTACTTCATCTTCGTTAGCAAATACACAACCACAACAATCAAATCAACAAGTATACATAACACCACAGCAGCAACAACCGCCACAGCTATCACAGCCGTCACAACCTAAAGCACTATCCCCTGAAGATGTGCTTAAATCAGCAAACGTAATGAATCCAGTTATGCCCGTTATGCCTATGCAGCCTCCTCCTATGTTATCTCCGTATATGCCGCAGTGGATGGTTGCACAACATATGGCGGAGCAACAACAAGCAGGAGTACACCCTCAGGTGGCTATGCAACAACCCATGATGCAGCATCCAAGTATGATGCAACAACCAGGCATGATGTATCCCGGTATGCAACAACCTATGATGCAGCATCCAGGAATGATGCAACAACCTATGATGCAACAACCAGGCATGATGAATCCAGGTATGCAACAATCAGGCATGATGTACCCGGGTATGCAGCAACCTACGATGTATCCAAATATGCAAACTTCAAGTCAACCTCTACAACTAAACCCTATGTTCTTTAGGTAAATTCTAAACATAGTATAGTAAAGTAGTATTACTATATATCATACTGTGAAAAAGTAGTGAGATACTTTTTCACAAGCTAAATACACAACTGGAGATACAGAGTAATGGACATTGTTGACAGATCTTTCGATTCTGAACAAGACTATATAAGATCATGCGTGCAAAAATCACGTAAGAAAGAAAATAAGCTTATACCTACAGGATACTGTTACAACTGTAACGAAAAAATACCACCAGGTAAATTGTACTGTGATTCATTCTGTAAAGATGATCACGAAGATCGCCAACGTAGCAGATAACTACATCACTTCCCTCTCTTGTTATAGAGAGGGAAGTGAGTGTACTTTTTTACGCTATACTTTTTAACATTTCAATCATCTTGTAATTTGGTACTTTAAAAGATGTTCTTATACCGTCATATTGGTTAGGATTAGTGTAACCGTTGATATACATGGCGTATACGTGATTTTCTTTTTCTATTCTCATATAGCTAAATAATCCAAACAGGTTTCCTTGAAATCTATAGGCGTCATGAGCTTGAACGGCCACAGTTTCATGGTCATACTTATTTAATAGGTAATCTAGGTACAATAGTATAGTGTTATGTTCAAAGTAGGTCTTAGAAAGAGGAACGTGGAAGTTTTTCATATAGATAAGAGGTAGTTGCTTCGAAGTATTCAAAAAATAATTAAAGAATGAATAGTATAGTTGTTTGTTTAAAGTACAACACCATATATAGTAACTGTATACACAGTTCTTGTGTGCATGTAATCGTAACAATTTTTTTAAAGGAGAAAGTGTGGAAATCAAGCCTGAATTCATAGGTATGGCGTCTATAAACCAATTTATTACAAGCGTCTCATCTCCTCGAGGTGTGATGCTTAATAGTCACTTCAACTCTCATCTAGCATTACTTAATCCAGATAGTAGACTTATCAAATCTGGTACTGAATTTGAGTTAGCAAAGTATATCAACGACGTAAAGACTGAACAAAACTGTATAGTCAAAGCAATCATTCCTCGTTATGGAAACACAGGTATTACACAGATACCTGAGTATGTATTGCTAGTTGAGTATGAAGAGAACAATCAAATCTTCATTGACTTTATAAGTGTACCTATGTTTAATAGTACACATAACTATTTCGGCTATACTCTTACTCCTACAGAAGAGTTTAATAACCTTTATATAGGTGCTGAAATAAGTAAAGAAACATTACTTGCAAGAACAGCAAGCTATAAAGACGATAAGAGTTATGGATACGGTGTAAATGCTAACGTAGCTCTTATGACTCACCCAGCGGTGTCTGAAGACGGTTATGTGGTATCTGAAAGCTTCTGCCAAAAGCTTAAGACACATAGCATACTTAAGAGAACATTAAATATTAGCAAAGACTACATACCTATCAACCTATACGGAGATTCAAAGAACTATAAGTTTGTTCCTGATATAGGTGAACAAGTTAGACCAGACGGACTACTCTGTTGCATGAGGCAAAAGAACGAATGGTTTAGTATGACTGATCTTTCCGATAGAAGTCTATGTGAACCTGATCTGATCTTTGATATACCTATCTATGTAAATACTAACTCAAGAGTTATAGATATCAAGGTGACAAGAAATGCTTTTTACAAATCCGATTATAGCTCAAAGCTTACTGAACAGCTTGACTGGTACAGTAGCATACTTGTACTGTTTTATAAGAACATTGTGCAACAGTATGAATACATTATGCAAGAGAAGAAAAAGATCTTTTCAGATGTAAGTCATATACGAGTAACTCCTCGTCTTCAAAGACTACTTGTAGATTCAAAGTTTAAGATCGATGCAGAGTTAAACAATAAGATTAAGCTGTGCTATAGGAAAATGCCTATCGAACAATATCGTATAGACATTTACACTATAAGCGAGCTTACCCCTGGTTTGGGTTACAAATTGACCGATATCCATGCCGCCAAAGGTGTCATAACTAAAGTGCTACCTGACGCCGAAATGCCAAGAGATAAAAACGGTGTAGTAGCAGATATCATATCTGATCCTATGTCCACTACATCTCGTATGAATCTAGGTAGAGTTCACGAAGGTTATCTCGGTGCAGCTATACGAGATACTCGAAATAAATTCATTAACTACATAGAGAGTAAGTATAATTGTCCTATAGAGACAGCTGTACATCAAATGACTATGGATGATGTAATGTATATAGCTATCAAGTTACATAAGTTCTATAGCCTTATTAATCCAAAGATGGTATATTTCCTTGATACTTTAAATGACGATGAAAGAGCAAATCACGTAAAAGAAGTACTACTAGACAATCTATATATCTACTTTTCAGTAGACAACGAAAAGAAAGTAGTTGACGTTATACTTGATATAGAAAAGAGTGAGTTTAGACCACTTAACGATATAGTGACATATGTAAACGATCGAAAAGAACACATCTCCACTCAAGAACCTATACGTATATGTAACATGTACTACATGTTGCTTGAAAAGATTGGCAATACATATATGGCTGTATCTTCAGCTAAGATAAATAACTTTGGTTTTCCTATTAAGGGTACTACTGTTGAGAAGTATAAGACACAACATGCTCTTACTCCAACTAAGACTCTTGGTGAAACCGAAGTACGCATACTTACAAGTTATATGGAACAAAAAGGTATAGCTGAAATGCTTGATCTTACTCTTAACCCAGTAGGACATAAGCTTGCTATCAAACATCTTCTAACTAAAGATCAACCTTCGAAAGTTGAACACATCATCGATCGTTCTATCTATAGTTATGGTCAAAACAAATCATTGCTTTTGTTTAAGCACATATTAAATTCAGCTGGTGTTGACATTACTCATGTAGGGGATTAAATCTTGACAACTCTTTCAGTTAGACAAATACTCTCTATACCGGTAGAGGATATATTTACGACTATGACTCTACCCGAGTATACCGTAGTCTTTGATAATAATGAGGTAGAAGTAACAACTTCTAAAGAAATCATACTTAACCGCTACTGCTGGGAACTGTTCTATGGGTATGTAAATACGCCTATAACTCCTGTATGTAGTGTTAAACATATACTTGCAGATACATACTATACTTCTGATTCACATGTAAAAATACTGAACACTCTGTTTAGATACATATGTGAGTATAACAACTTTATCTCCTTTGCACAAAAGGAAGAGTTACTTAAGAGAGTATACTATGTAGTCAACCTTATCTTTAACAGTCTACTGTATAAGATATCTAATCACGTAACTACTATCGACTCTTTAGACTATATCGAGATCGTAAAGATGCCAGAGATAGTTAACATTCATGCAAACATTAAACCCAATCCAGATAGTATAGATAAAGCATATAAAGACATTAAGCAGACACTTACGTCTATACAGAAAAGTAGTAATAGATTTATTCACGCATATAAGTCAAAGTCTGTCAACGAGAATCAATCAAATCAATGTATAGGCCCTCGTGGCTTTATTACTGATATCGATAGAACCGTATTTAAGCAACCAGCTTTATCTGGGTTTATTGATGGATTACATACTCTATATGAGTTCATCATCGAATCAAGAACAGCTGCAAAAGCACTAAATGCAAACGACAATCACATCAAGACGTCCGAGTATACTTCACGTAGACTTCAGTTGTTAAGTATGGTGGTTGAAAATGTAGTTACAGGTGACTGTGGTTCTACTGAATACTTTCACATGCTTGTACAACCAGCTATGCTTGAGAATCTAAAGGGTAAATACTATTTAGACGATGAAACAAACAAGCTTGTAGTTATACAAGGAAATGAAACACACCTTATCAATAAAATCATCAAGCTAAGAACAGCTCTTGGGTGTACACTTGAAGATAGTTCAAAGATTTGTTCTACATGCTTAGGTGAAATCTCAAATAACTTCAAAGCAAACTCAAACCTTGGATATACTGCTGTCTCTTACCTTATGGAAAAAGCGACGCAGAGTATATTGAGTACTAAGCACTTAACGCATAGCGTAAGGAAATCAACTATATCGTTAGATGGACTAGCAAACAAATACTTCTATGTAACTTCCGATGGTTACCTATATTTCAACAAAGGAGTAAATCTACATAATCTTAAGCTTGTTCTGTATTCGAATCAGGTTACTAAGTTAGTAGATGTACTTAACCTCACACATACTAAAATATCGTTAAATAAGATAGGTAACATATCAACCATCAGCATCATAGACAATAACCACAAAAATCCAGTAAGTGAGTTTATGTCTATATCATATAAAGATCGAACATGCATACTTACCAAAGAACTTCTTCAGTATATCAAGAGTACTAAGCTTGAAGCTGATACTCGAAGTAACTTTGTGATAGATTTGAGTACGTTTGATAAGACTCAACCTATCTTCTTTAATCCTCTTAAGGAAAAGAACATCATCACGTTTGTAAGTCGTCTTGCAACTATCATTGAAACAAGTAATGACAAACAAGTAGATCCATATCAAAAGCTTGACCTTGCATTTAATCACGTCATAGATCAGTTTAAATGCAATATTAGCATCATTGAGATTATTGTATACGCAACAACCACTCAGAACGTATTTGAGAACGATTATAGGCTTGGTAGAAATAGTGTACATCCAAAGACTGAACCAGTCAACATAATCTCAAAGAGCCGATCATTATCACAGCTTTTTGTATATGAAGATCAAGTAAAAGCTATGTACAAAAGTGGCTTTAATATCTTTAATACTCAAAATAGACAAAAGCATTTGTTTGATGTGCTTTTCATACCTCACGAGCTGATGGTAAATAAGAAAATCTAACCTTGGCCCTACTCAACTACACTAGTAATTGAGTAGGGTTACTTTTTGATAGCTGTATAGGTACATATATACTTACTGACACCACCCTTCTTTTAAGTTAGGAAACTCTTTATCAACTATCCAGCTCACAAGGCTGGGTCTGCTAAATGCTGCCAACAGCTCATAGCGGAATAGCTAGTCGAAAGGCTAGTAATAGTTGATTAGCCATTACCAAAACTGAACGACCTGTGGATGGAACCACACAGTACCTACGGATGCTCCCCTAGTCTGTA
>Ga0194136_1000547_pt1 | contig 19330 bp, 16 predicted proteins | sample TARM_MetaG_T3A_1_FD_134023 | JGI IMG/M metagenome (GOLD analysis project Ga0194136, IMG submission 134023) | Freshwater microbial communities from Pennsylvania, USA, analyzing microbe dynamics in response to fracking - TARM_MetaG_T3A_14 (version 2) | ecosystem: Environmental > Aquatic >...
CAAGGCGAGGCAGGGAGGGCCAACAGCGACTCTCCCGCCACATGACCGACTACCCTGCGAAGAAACCAGAGAGGGGACGTTGCTTCTACGCTTCATGCCCTCTAATCCGACAGACTGCTAGCAGAAGATGGTTGTACAGGTGTCCGCACGGTTCATCCCCGCGGGTGCGGGGAACGCTCATAACGCGAGTAGGGGGGCAGATCACCAGTCGGTTCATCCCCGCGGGTGCGGGGAACGCCTCGGCATCGGTCGGCCATGCGACGGCATCCTCGGTTCATCCCCGCGGGTGCGGGGAACGCCGGATAGTGATAGAGCCGGTGGCGGCCCATTGCGGTTCATCCCCGCGGGTGCGGGGAACGCGGCTGGTGTTCTTGCGTTGCGCCAGCAGGCGGCGGTTCATCCCCGCGGGTGCGGGGAACGCGGCAGGCGCTGGTGGTCGAGAATGCCGAGGGCCGGTTCATCCCCGCGGGTGCGGGGAACGCGCCGGGTGCAGGCTGAGGCGCTGGCGTTGGAACGGTTCATCCCCGCGGGTGCGGGGAACGCCTCGAGGTGGCGCAGCATTTGCTGTGCGAAGTGCGGTTCATCCCCGCGGGTGCGGGGAACGCTCTTCGTAGTTGTCGGCCTTGAACTCGCCCTGCGGTTCATCCCCGCGGGTGCGGGGAACGCCATCATTGGTGGAACCTGGACGAAAGAGTCTTAGGTTCATCCCCGCGGGTGCGGGGAACGCGCATACAGCCTCGATGGGTTCGCCTCCAGCGCCGGTTCATCCCCGCGGGTGCGGGGAACGCGCCTGCTGATCGTTGCGCAGGCCGAACGGCACCGGTTCATCCCCGCGGGTGCGGGGAACGCATGCCTGTACCCATCGCGCCATCCCTGTGATGCCGTTCATCCCCGCGGGTGCGGGGAACGCGAGAACCCGGTAAACGTCGAGGCGCTTCACCCCGGTTCATCCCCGCGGGTGCGGGGAACGCTAGCCGACCTGGCCGTCGCCAGTCGTGATCAGCGGTTCATCCCCGCGGGTGCGGGGAACGCGATTGCATGAGCGCGACCCAAGCGGGTTTATACGGTTCATCCCCGCGGGTGCGGGGAACGCCCGACCAAAGACCTGCCGCCCCAGCTTGAAGCCGGTTCATCCCCGCGGGTGCGGGGAACGCGTGCGGGGGTTCCAGATAGCCCAGACCTCAGACGGTTCATCCCCGCGGGTGCGGGGAACGCAACACCAGACCATCATCGACCTGATAGAACTCCGGTTCATCCCCGCGGGTGCGGGGAACGCTTAACCGGGAACTGTCGGAATATGAGGCGACCCGGTTCATCCCCGCGGGTGCGGGGAACGCTTGCAAGAAAACAGCGTAAAGGTCGCTGGCGGCGGTTCATCCCCGCGGGTGCGGGGAACGCTCGTGAACCCGGCAGACTGGTCTGCTATGGAGCGGTTCATCCCCGCGGGTGCGGGGAACGCCGGACGGCGCCGGAAAGCAGTTGACTGTACAGCGGTTCATCCCCGCGGGTGCGGGGAACGCTCACTGAGTCAATACAGGAGCACGTTGCCGAGCGGTTCATCCCCGCGGGTGCGGGGAACGCTCCCTTGAATATCGGCCTGCCCTGCTTCTCCGCGGTTCATCCCCGCGGGTGCGGGGAACGCCGCTCGCGCCCGTCGATTGACGCCTCCCATACCGGTTCATCCCCGCGGGTGCGGGGAACGCCTCGAACTCTTGCGGAATGACAGTCTGGATCACGGTTCATCCCCGCGGGTGCGGGGAACGCCGCAGCTATGCCGAGCGGCTGTTCTATCCGGGCGGTTCATCCCCGCGGGTGCGGGGAACGCATGCCTGTACCCATCGCGCCATCCCTGCGCGCCGGTTCATCCCCGCGGGTGCGGGGAACGCCCAAGGTGCGTGTCCAGTATGCGGTCGCCCGGCGGTTCATCCCCGCGGGTGCGGGGAACGCCCGATCGACTACAGCTTTGCCAGCATCAACGACGGTTCATCCCCGCGGGTGCGGGGAACGCTATTTCCACGCTACCAATGCGCGCATAGCCATCGGTTCATCCCCGCGGGTGCGGGGAACGCCGCATCGAGACCACCATGCAGGCAGACTACACCGGTTCATCCCCGCGGGTGCGGGGAACGCCCAACGGTGAAGCCGACCGACCTGATGGCCTACGGTTCATCCCCGCGGGTGCGGGGAACGCCCGGAGATAACGGCAATGGCCTCGGCCTCGTTCGGTTCATCCCCGCGGGTGCGGGGAACGCCTCTTCGGTGAATGTCTTTGGTTGCTGCTGATCGGTTCATCCCCGCGGGTGCGGGGAACGCGGTCAGCTCAGAGGCGATAGACATGGCCGCGCCGGTTCATCCCCGCGGGTGCGGGGAACGCGGCGCGGTAGGTGGTTCCGGCCGCTGCTACGGCGGTTCATCCCCGCGGGTGCGGGGAACGCTGATCATCAGCGCAGAGGATGAGGCGCGGCGCTGGTTCATCCCCGCGGGTGCGGGGAACGCACTTAGAGTAACCAATTGATCCATATAAGAAAAATTGGCACCTAAAATTCTACCAAAATTATTTTGTTAAAGATCACCGCTTTCCTGGGGGTGAAAAGCCACCAAATGCAAGCCATCGAACTCAACTGGCAGGCGTCGATTTGGTCCTAACGTTTGAAACTCGTAGCCAGATTCATGATTACTTGACCAAGCCATGACCACATTGCCATCTTCATGGCCTTCACTTAGCTGCAGCCAGATCATTTCGCGGGTACGTCTGGAAACATTGCCGATATACACACCTGCGCGAACTTCCAGCAGCCAGATGGCCATTCGGCCACGTAAGCGTGGCGGCACGTTCTCTGTGACCACAACCAGAAAGCTCATTACTGTGACCGGTGCCCGGCATCGCCAAGGCTTTCTGGATTAGGTATAGCGGGAGGGACGGACTCAGGCGGTGCTTCTGGGGTTGAAATACCGCCTGAAGCCAATACGTCTTCAATGGTTGGAATAATTTTCCCCAGAATTTTGCTGGTGCGAAAAAGATCCCTGCAAGCCAGTCTCACCTCACGCTCTGGTTGCATCGTGGCCTTGGCGGCAATACGAAAAGCCAGTGGCACGACCGTTTCGAATTTGAACAGGTCTGCAATGTCATAGACGAAGGACAGGGGTTTGCCAGTATGGATGAAGCCAACAGCGGGAGCATAACCTGCCGCTAGAACGGCAGCCTCAGTAATGCCGTACAAGCACGATGTTGCTGCGGATAGACAGCGATTCGGAACGTCTGCAACATCCCACTGCTGGCGGTCATAGTTGCGCGAACGCCAATCCACACCATATTGCCGGGCCAGCAGCTTATAGGTTTCGCGGACCCTGGCTCCCTCAATGCCTCGCAATTGCTCAACACTACGTCTGGCTGGAGCAGGCTCGCCAAAACGCACTTCGTACATTTTGCGTACCACTTTCAACCGGAGGTCATCGTCCAGTGCCAGTTTGGCTTGGTATAACAAGCGATCTGCACGGGCACCGCCCGGCTGACCGCTGGCGTACAAGCGCACACCGGACTCACCTACCCAGACCAGCAATGTGCCGACAGTCGAGGCCAAGTGTACGGCTGCATGGGATACCCGTGTTCCAGGTTCCAACATAATGCACGCAACCGAACCAACCGGGATATGCATGCGTACGCCGTTTTTGTCGATCACGACGAAGGCTCCATCCAACACATCAATCTGACCATACTGGACGAAGATCATGGAGACCCGATCCTTCATGGGCAAAGGCTTCAGTGGCGGTAGCAGTGTATTGCCGGCCATGCCTAGCCCTCTTGGTCTGGCGATCGGGGCAAGTCCGGGGTCTTGTCCTGCAGTATGCGCATTTGCCGGATAGCCAATTCGTTAAGCCTTGCCAACCGTTCGTGCTGAGCTACACCCTGCTCTATAAAGTGGGCGTTCATGCTTTCGAGGTTGGCCAGACAAACCAGTTGATGAACATTGGCATGATCGCGGATATTGCCTTTCAGTGCGGGGTTGCTCTCGCGCCACTCCTTGGCGGTCACGCCAAACAACGCCATATTCAGCAGATCAGCCTCGCTGGCATAGACGCGACTGATCTGCTGGGCAGTCAGGGTATCCGGTATCAAATTTTCGCGAATGGCATCGGTATGTATCAGGTAGTTCACCTTGGCCAGATTGCGCCGGATATCCCAGCCCAACTGCCGATACTCCTGCTCCTTGAGCCGTTGAAATTCCTTGATCAGGTAAAGCTTGAACTCAACCGAAATCCAGCTGGCAAATTCGAACGCGATATCTTTCTGGGCGTAAGTTCCGCCATAGCGGCCAGCCTTGGATTTCAGACCAATCGCATTGGTCTTCTCAATCCATTGCTTGGGGGTCAAGGTGAAGCTATTAAGGCCAGCCTGTTTTTTTAAAGTCATCGAATTCGATGACTTTAAAATCGGGGTTATGGATTTGCTCCCAAACCCCCAGGAACTCGATGGTGTTACGGTTACGTAACCAATTACCGAGTATAGCCCCGGTTCGCTCCGCATTCTTGTAACGCGCAATATCGGTAATACAGATGTATTCAACACCGTCCCTGGTATCGGTACTGATGTCCTGCTCCAGAACACTCAATTTCGCTTTCATCTTGTGCTCTCCTTCCCTGTGTTGAACCATATCGCTTCAGTCCACACGTTTGACCAGCAACAGCCCACAGCCAAAGCCCTTGCTGTGTCCAACCCCGTCGAGCAGTGCCCGGCGCAATTGTTCAGGGTCCGTCACCTGGGCAATGCCTTGATAATCCAACGTGGAAAAAGCGATGTGTTTACCTTTGCGCTTCAACCGCTGTTGGCGATAAGCGTTTTGCATAAGACTGTCAGTACGCAAATCCAGCCCCCAGCGTTCCGCCCTGTCTTTCAGCCATTCCCTGCCTGCTGCTTCCAGCCGCTCAGGTAGTGCCGATTTTTCTGTGCTGGCAAGCTGCTTGGCGTGCATCAGTACATCATGACGCTGTGAGCGACCATTTTCCCGGCGCACACTGACGGTGGGGTTGGCACGCAGATCGAACCGCACCCAATCACCCTCGGCCAACTCAGGCGAATAGGCTTTGCTCTGGATATGGAATAACCCCGCATCAGCCTGTGGTGGTCGTGCTGAAACCACATAGAAGCTTTTTTCATCTTCAAGACGGCGAAAGACAAAATCACGTGCGGCGCCATCACCCGGGAACAGGCGCCAGATCAACGCATGATCCCTGTAGGCTTCACCATGGCGCGACAAGTCACGCAGCCAGGCATCGTGACGCGGACTGCCGAGCAGCCTAACAAGCGAGAAATAATGGCTCATGACTGCCCTCCATCATTCAGGGCCACCCACTCGCGGCGCGGTGCAAACTGCCAGCGGCGACGGGAGAGTGGCTGATCGTGTCGTTGGGCCTCAAAGCTCGGTGCCATGCCAGCAGTCATCCCGTCTTCCCAATAGTATCGCGCGGCACCGGGACGCAGTGCCTGCTGGTCCTGTCGACTTGGCCAGGCTTGCTCGGGCTGATAGCGATCCAGCAAACCCAGCAAGGAAGGCAGCGCCAGATTATCGAACGCATCACGCACGCTGCTGGCGGCAAGAATTTTTGGGGCCAACGGCAAGGCAAGCGGGCAGGATTTGCGCCCCAGATACAGGGTAAAGCGCGGTTTACGCAGCGCCTCGGCCAGGGAGGCCAAACCCACCGGCGCACCGGGCAAGGCTTCCACAGCAATCAACGCGAGGCTGTCACAGCGGTATTCTCGGGTCGACAGAATGGTATCGACTTTGTCGGCAGCCAATTCCTGACGACGTGAGCGAAACTGGAACTTGCGCGGCGGCACCCCTACCTGAACCGTGTGATAGTCACGCAAGGGCGAGCCCACACATTCCAGCTTGATCGCAAAACGGTAACCGTCCGCAAGCGCCTGCTGAGCGGCATCATCATGCCGCTCAATACCCAGGGCTGCGCCCAGCAAGCCGAGCAGCGCCGAGCGCGAGGGTTGTACCGCCGAGTGTCGCGATTCGCCCACTGCAATCTCGCCCCAGCTGGCCAGAGGGCCATAGAGTCGCAGCAGTAGATAGTCAGTCATGGCTTACTCCGCGGCGACAAAATCAAGCAGGTCAGCCACTGACCCTTCACCCGTCAGCACATTGAACTGGCAGCCGCTTTCGGCGCAGGCGCCATAGACCTTGTCCATGTTGTCACGCACCTGTTGCAAGGCAGCAACGGCATCACTGGCATAGTCTGTGCCGGTCACCGGTTTGACGAAGGCTAGTGACAGCGAGCGCGGCTGATCAGCACCTTTCTCGGCCAGCGCAAAATGGGCGAAAGCCCGGCTGGCGAAGCTGTTTTGCTTGCCGCTGGGTCCGACCTTGAGCGCTGCTTCGGTCAGTGCCCGTAGTGCCTTTTGAGTCAGCACTTCATCGCCTCCCAGATTCCGTTTCAGCAGATCGCGGTCGATGCAGATGTACTGGTAGAACACTGCAGCGGCGAAACCGGATTCACCGATATGTGCAGCGCCAGGATCATTGTGGTTGAGGTCGTCAACAGCAGTGAAGTAGTCATCCTCAATAGCCGATGCGTGCACGCCGATGGCATGGGCTACCTGCACCGCTGCCTCACCGTTGAACTGGGTTTTCGAGGCCAGCATGCGACCAAACATGGCGATATCCACCGCTGTCTGGTGGTGCAGCAGGGCGTCCAACTCATCATCCGTTGGGCCGCGTTTTTCCGCGGCAAGGGTGGCCACCAGTTGATCCAGCGAAGCACGCTCTTCAGGCGCGATATGGACCAGCTGCTCGATTTCCAGTGGATTATCCTTTTTCGCAGCCCCGTAAACCTTGGCGATTTGTCCAGCCCACTCACGCGCCTGTTTCTCAGTGACGCCAGCACCCAGCAGGGCTTCAAAAGCCTCAACCCCCAGGCGTTTTGTGCGCGTGCCAATAGTCCCAGCCAACTGCTGCTGAAACAGCTCCGAGGTACGCCAGGCACGCTTGAGGCTTTGCGAAGATACCCGCAGGCGTTCGACACCACCGAGGCGCGCGGTTTTCGGGTTGCCCAGATCATCACGGTTAAGATTGGCTGGCGGGTAGGACGTCAGCAGGTGCAATTGCACAAAACGAGTCATTTGGACATCTCCTTGTTGAATTCAGGTTCTTTGGCGGCTGCCCGGTCCCGGGCGCTCAAGTAGTAGTCATAGGCCCAGTGAAATTTGACCCCGTTGCTCGCCTGAGCAGCAGACTGGCCCTGCTCTATCTGCCAGCTCAGCAGGTCATCAGCCAGACGTGCCACATCGGTCTTGCCCCCGGCCAGTTGCAACGCTCGACGCCAATGCAGGAATAGCTCCTGCATCGCCGTGCCGCGCTGCATGGCCCTGAAACGCAGCTCGCTCATCGGCGGGCGCTCGGCATCAGCAGCCTGCCCGAGATGTATGGCGAGACTTTTGCCATCACGCCGGTCATCTTTGACGTTAGCCAGCACCCCGGCCACCCAGGCCACGCGCTCGTAGCTCAAGGCATTATCAGGCAGAGGGCCTCGCTCACCATTGAGTACAACCAACCGGTGCGCCAGCAGCAAGGTAGCCGCCTGGGCAAGCAGCTCGTCGGCACCGGCACAACGGCGCAGTTGTGCCCGCTCACCCCGCCCCATGGCAGACAGCTCGCCGGGTATGGGTTCATCACCCTCGGTGCGGGGCTGCAAGGCGCGCCACCAGTCGCGCACCCAGCGCTGCTGGGCCTCGTTCAATCTGGGCTTTCTCGGCTTCATGCCTGCTCCTTGAGATGTTGATTAACGATTGTCCACAGCGGCTTGTGTGCCTTGCCAGTATTCAGCTCTTTGGCCAGATCAGCCCGGGCCTTGACCACGCGTTGCATATCCATATCTTCCAGCGGACCACTCAGCACCCAGTGGTCAAACAGACTTAGCACCAGACGACGCGTGGCCTGCAGCCAGGCTCTGTAGATCGGTGCCAACTCGGCCTCGCTGTCAAAATCGAGCTTGCTGAGCTGCTCCAGCACCTGGTAAAAGGCCGTCTCAGAGCCCTGCCAAAAACTTTGCGTCACGGCAGGCTCCTGACCGGCATCGCCCGGACGGCGAAACCAGGCCGCTTTGACCTGTTTGTGCAGAACGGAGGCCATGTCATTGGCCGAATCCAGCACCGGCTTGACGCTGCGGGTAAACTTCCGCTGAACGTCAGGTGCCACGCCGTGTACCGGCAACAGACTGTCGTACCAGCACAGCGCTTTCATGTTCGACATATCGAAACCGAAGCACCACAAGCGCACGTTCAGGTTGCGCGGTTTGGCATTGAAGTAGCGGACAACCTGCGCGGCATCCGGCTGGTGATCTTCATTGCCCAGCACCAGACCCAACCAGTCACGGTAGCCACGCCCGGCCTGACGCCCCTTGATCGAGAGCGGCGGCTTTTCTCCTTTCGAGTCCAGACTGTAGGGTGTCAGCGGGTGAGTCCATGTCCCGGTGTAGTTGGTGCCGCCATGCCGGGTACGGTAATGACGGATACGCTTTACATTCTGGGCACCGCATACCGTGCAATCCCCCTGATCCAAGGTGGCTGCATCCAGGCGAATGCGCCGCGGCATGCTCCAGTACGCCTGCAAGGGGTGCACAGACTCCGGCGGCGTACCCTGACCCTGCTTGTCATCGCTGGTGCGGGTTGGTGCCAGCCAAGGCAATACGTCGCTGAGCGTTTTGATCGGCGGGTGATCGAGTGCATCAAGGGGCAAGACGTTGAGCCAGAGCTTTTGCCAGAGCGTCGCGTTCTGTTCGGCTGGCACCAGCAAGGTCGTCAACGGCCCGCCACCACGCAGCGAGGTCCGAATGCCTCGCCCGCCAGAGGGCGCGTTCAACTGCATGGTGAGCAACGCCTGGGTAAAGCAGCTCTCGCACATGCCGTGCTCAACCGCCGGTTTGTTGAAATACTGATTGCTCGATGAGCCGGCATCGATCAACAGCTCCAGCACCGGCAGTTGATTGACGTCATCGGGCAAGGTCAGGTCCTGCATAAAGGCAGGCCCTGAATTTTCCAGCAAGAAGGCGTCACGGTAGGGCTCGAAAGCCTCTGCCAGGTCATCAGCGGTAGGTGGGTTGGCATAGCGATCACGCCACTCCTGAAGATCCTCTGGCGCGCAGGCGGTTTGCAGCAACCCGATCAGAAACTGATAGAGCGCACCACGGAAGTCGGGGCGTGGCGCCACCAGCTCTAAACAGTCTTCTAGCCCTATCTGCCCAATAGCTATCGGCTTCAGCGTGCCATCACGATGGCGGCACTGCAGCCAGGTATCACGTAACAAATCCATGAGCGGTCCTCATCCATTTCACACCTTCATGTCCAGGCAACAGATCTTCACCAACTCAGCCCCTGCTGCCTGTCATATCGCATATCCAGCACCCGTCCTTTTTCATCCAACACTTTGCCGACCAGGGCGGTTCCTGATGGCACCAAAGGCAAAATAAAGGCCGGCGCTTCCAGCAACCGAAAATGATTACGCAGCTGTTCCAGCGGCGCGGCAAACTGTTGCTGCCAGTCCGGTGCCAGCTCGCGGGCACGATGGGCGGCGATACGTACAGCGGACTCTTCCCAGGGATAGGCAGCATTGGCGCACAGTGGCTGCAACTCACCATCGGCCCACAGCGCCAGATACAGCGTCCGGGTTTCATCGCCAAGGCGCGTGGGCACGGCGTGGTCTTCGTACCAGCGGGCGCTGCTGTCAATGCAATATCCCTTATCCAGGCGCAGGCCGTTGAAATGAGCCTGACTCTGCATGGCCATATCTTTCCCGAGCTGGTCCTGACTGGCTTTTTTCAATGCATCCGGCACATCGTCGACTTCACTGCCATACACCGCTTCGACCAATTCTCGAACAGCGCCGGTCTGCCCCTGTTCACCCGGTGTCACAATACAGCCCGCTTGCAACAATGCCCGCGCGCCCAGCCAGAGCCGACCTGCATCCGGGTAGACATAGCAGGCCTTGGGAAACAAACCGGCGTACCAGTCCGCTGGCGGATTCTCGACTGGCTCCGGGGTCAACAGGTACAACACTGGGGGTTCGCGCTGGTCGACCGCATCAACAGCCAGGTCACCGCTGGCCTGCCGCGCATGGCGCTGCAAGCGTCCTGCTCGCTGAATCAGCAAATCAACTGGCGCAAGGTCCGAGACCATCAGATCGACATCAAAATCCAGGCTCTGCTCCAACACCTGGGTGCCCACCAGCACCTTACCGGCACGCACCCGTCCGGAAGACGTCTTTCCAAAGCGGGCCAGCACCTGTGCCTCGACAACCAGCCGATGGCCCATGGCGAAGCGGCTATGGAAGAGTATCCGTTGCTCTTCCGGCAGATGCTCAGCCAGCAATTGATTGGCCCGACGCGCATCGTCCACGGTGTTGCGAATCCAACAGACGCAACGACCGATCCTGGCTTGAGCAACTATCAACTCCACCACGGACGCCTCATCGTGCAACGGACGCACAGCCACGCTTCGTCGCAGTTGTGGGCGCGTTTCGCAGGCATGACTGTTCAGGGATTTGCCGGCCTGTGTAGCCAGCGGATAGCGCCGATCATCAACAACCGTCTCAGCCGTTACGCCAAGCCCGAATCGATAGGCCGCCAGCAGTTCTTCGCGGGCCGCCAGTGGCAAGGTGGCCGAGAGCAGTATCACGCTGCCACCTTGCCGGGCATGGGCAATCAGCAGGGTCTTCAACACGGTCATCATGTAAGGGTCGTAGGCGTGCACCTCATCCACCAGCAACACCTTGCCCGCAAGCCCCAGCAGGCGCAGGGACTGATGCCTGGCAGGCAATACTGCAAGCAGGGCCTGATCCAGCGTACCCACCCCAACCTCAGCCAATAATGCTTTCTTGCGGTTGTCTGCCAGCCAGGCATTGCACTGAACAGTGGCCGAACCCTCGTCGGACTGATAACGGCAATCCTCCGCTTGTTCGGCGCTTTGCAGAATGCTTTGCCGGAAGCCCTCAATCAGTTGGCGCGCACCGTGGGACAATATCAATGATGGTTGGGCTTGGGGCTCATAGAGTCGGCGATAGACCCCGCCCACCCGTTGATACATCTGATTCGCTGTCGCCATGCTGGGCAGGGCGAAATACAGGCCATGAGCCAGATCGGCTTGCATCAGCCGCTGCGCCAGTATCAATGCCGCTTCAGTTTTGCCGGCCCCAGTCACATCCTCCAGCAAAAACAGTTGCGGCCCGTCTTCCAACGGCACTGTGGCTGCGTAGGCCTGCAATGGCGTTGGTTCACGCAGATAATCAAACAACTCCAGCGGGTTGGACCAGAGTCGCAGCGGCTGCCACCGCAAGCCGGATGCGCTGACGGCATACGCAGCCTGCTGCCGGGCCAACGCCCAGTATTCCGGCAATGGCATCGGAGTGCTGCGATAGGGAAAATAACCCTGATTCGAACCCAACCAGTCGGCCAAAACCGCCAGCCCGGCCAAACGCCAGGCATGCCGCCTGAGTATCTTCAACTGCTCGCGACTAGGTGCCGGCAAATCGGCCGGGAGCATCCAGCCAGCCAGCACTTGCACAAACTCACGGGCCGCGAGCCGATCGGCACGCAGGAAAAAATCAGTGAGCTCCAGCGCGGTCAGGCCGCCATCGGCCACCTCTTCCGGTGGTTTGCCATGGTGACCAACCACGCTGCGCACCCATACAGCCCAGAAATCATGCTCAGGCTGCGGTAGATTGTCTATGGGGTCGTCAGCGGCAAGATCCTGCGACCAAAGCAGCCAACCCAGCGTATCGTGTCGCCGGTCGTAGCGTTTGCCGGGTTCAGCCGGAACCAAATCCGGCGAAAGATCGGGTACCAGTCCCTGGAAGGCTCGGGCGAACTTTCCCAGATCATGCAGTGTGAGGAAAAAGGTGAACAACGACTCGACTTGAGGTTGTGTCCAACCCAGCTCTTCGGCCAAAGGCTTGAGCGAAAAAGACGGCAGGGCGGTCAGCGCCTGGCCGCAGGCAGCCACATCGAGGGAATGATAAGCAAGCAGGTGATACGCCGGTCCCTGCCCTGCCAAAGGCGACGCCTTACCCCAATATGCAAAGCAGGTTATTTCAGTCATTGCATCCACATCCCTGTCTGACCTTCAGAGATGAAGCAGCTGCCCAGCCTTTCCACAAGCAATCCCTCGTCAAAAGCACTGCAACAGATTGTCGCAGCCATTGCGACAATGTATGTCGCACGTGGAAAGCAGGTAAAAATGCCGAAATACTTTTTTCAGCGCAAAAAAAAGGGGCGGGATAACCCGCCCACTCTTCAGTCCATTTAGCTGTCCATTGCCCAGTCATCCTGACTCAACATCCTGGTAAATCCCTGGCCCAACTCCCTGTCGAGCAGCACGTCCCTTGCGCTTGGGTGTGATATTAGCGGCTACGAAAAAGCATTCAACCCCACCCAAACAGGCATCCCAAAACCAACAGGCATAGCTTTATTGATATTTTTCAGTTAGTTACCAATTAACAGCTATGGAAAAGCTCTGGCAACCCACAGCACGTGACGACATTCGCTTACAGCAGTTGTAGGAGATCGCTTACAGCGACGACACCCTATTCTTGCCAGCGATCAGCCGCCGCACGGTCGGTATCCCGCGCATCCACCCAGCGCGGGCCCTGCCCGGTGTCTTCCTTCTTCCAGAACGGCGCACGGGTTTTCAGGTAATCGATAATGAAATGGCAGGCTTCAAAGGCCGCCTGGCGGTGCGCCGAGGCCACCCCGACAAACACGATGGGCTCACCCGGCTCCAACCGTCCGACCCGGTGCAGCACCTCGGCACGCAGCAGCGGCCAGCGCTGGTTGGCCTCGTCGATAATCTTTTGCAGGGCCTTCTCGGTCATGCCGGGGTAATGCTCCAGCAGCATGCCGGCAACCTCCTCGCCATCATTGAAGTCGCGCACATAACCAACGAATCCGACCACCCCACCGACCCCGAGTCGCTCGCCATGCAAGGCGTTGAGCAGGGCGCCGGGGTCAAAGCAGGCTGTTTGTACCGTCACACCCATATCAGCCTCCGGTCACCGGCGGGAAGAAGGCAATCTCGTCGCCATCCGCCAGCGGCTCATCAAGCCCGACCATTTCCTGGTTGCGTGCGCACATCAGGCGCGGCTCATCCAGCACCGCCCAAACGCCGCCGCGCTGCAGCAGGTGGCGACGCAGGTCGTCGATACAATGCCAGCCGGACTCCAGCGCCAGTTGCTCCTGATCCAGCCCGAGTGCCTCACGGTAACGGGCAAAGTATTGCAGGGTCAGCATCAGGCCTCCTCGGCGCGGTAATCACCGCTCTTGCCGCCGGACTTTTCCAGCAGGCGGGTGGCTTCAATCTGCATGCCCTTGTCGACCGCCTTGCACATGTCATAGATGGTCAGTGCCGCAACGCTGGCAGCGGTCAGGGCTTCCATTTCCACGCCGGTCTGGCCAGCCAGCCGACAACGCGCGGTGATGCGCACCTGGTCCGGCGGCAGGGCCTGCAGCTCGACCTTGACGCTGGTCAGCAGCAGCGGGTGGCACAGCGGAATCAGTTCATGGGTGCGCTTGGCGGCCTGGATGCCGGCGATACGGGCGACGGCAAACACGTCGCCCTTGGGATGGCCACCGGACTGGATCATATCGAGGGTTTCCGGGCGCATGCGCACCCGGCTTTCGGCAACGGCTTCGCGGGCGGTCACGGCCTTTTCGGTAACGTCGACCATGTTGGCACGGCCCTGGGCGTCCAGATGGGTCAGCATGGGAATTCCTGTCAGTGAGTCAGGCCCCTACTCTACCCAAATACGCCGCCCTCGGCAGTACCCGTCATGGGGTACTGTGAGTCACTGATTGGCTGGCAAACGCGACAGCGGGTGACCTGTTGTGGACCGTCGATGCCCTGGACGGGCATCGCCGAGCTTACAGGGATGTATTTACAGCGTGTCCACAACAGGTCACCCGCTATCGCGTCCTCACGGATCCCTAACGCCGCAATACATCCGGCGGTGTCAGGTAGGCGCTGCTCTGGCCATGCAGTTCCTTGCGCTCATCAATCTCGATGCGCGCCACGCTGCGCAGGTGCACCTCATCCGGGCCATCGGCGATGCGCAGCGCCCGGGCGGCGGTCCACAGATCGGCCAACGGCGTGTCCGGAGTCAGGCCCATGGCGCCGAAGATCTGCATGGCACGGTCAACCACATTCGACAGCATGCCCGGCACCACCGCCTTGATCATGGCGATTTCCTTGCGGGCCTTGCGCGCGCCCACCGCATCGATCATCCAGGCGGCCTTCAGTACCAGCAAACGCGCCTGTTCGATTTCCATGCGCGAACGGGCAATCCATTCGGCGATGCTGCCGTGCTGGTGCAGGTAGCGGCCAAAGGTCTTGCGCTCCTGGGAACGATCAATCATCAGCTCCAGCGCCAGCTCGGCCATACCGATGGCGCGCATGCAGTGGTGAATGCGCCCCGGCCCAAGACGCGCCTGGGCCATCATGAAGCCGTCGCCCTCGTTACCCAGCAGGTTGCCCACCGGCACCCGCACATTGCGCAGCAGCAGTTCGCTGTGGCCCTCGGGGGTGACGTGATTCATCACCGGAATGTTGCGCAGCACTTCCACGCCGGGTGTATCCATCGGCACGATAATCATGCTTTGCTGACGGTGCGATTCGGCATCCGGGTCGGTTTTGCCCATCACGATCAGGAACGCACAGTCCGGGTGCGAGGCGTTGGTGATAAACCATTTGCGGCCATTGATCACATAGTGATCACCATCGCGGCGGATCAGCGTCTGAATATTGGTGGCATCCGAGGACGGTACATCCGGCTCGCTCATGGCAAAGGCCGAGCGGATCTCGCCATGCAGCAACGGTTTGAGCCAGTGCTGGTACTGCTCGGGCGTGGCAAACAGGTGCAGCAGCTCCATATTGCCGGTGTCCGGGGCGTTGCAGTTGAACACTTCCGAGGCCCAGTGCACGCGGCCCATGATCTCCGCCAGCGGGGCATATTCCAGATTGCTCAGCCCCTCGCCCGGCTCGTCCTCGCGCAATGACGGCAGGAACAGATTCCACAGGCCCTCCTCACGCGCCAGCGCCTTCAGGTCATCCATAAAAGACACCGGATACTGCCCGGCCTGCACCTCGCGCTGCCACTCGGGAATGCGCGGCACTATGTACTCATCCATAAAGAAGCGCACACGCTGGCGCATTTCCTCGGTTTTCGGGCTGTAGGCAAAATCCACGGGATACCTCCGGGAGACAGAAATCGGCTGTGATGAAGATAGCCTATGCCTGCCGGGCAGCGCCGAACATCTTGCTTCAGCGGCTGAATCGCTCCGATTCACCCAGCCAATGGAGAAATTGACATCAATCAATTATTCTCGTCGCGGCTTGCATTTTACCCGGCAGGCCCCATTACTGAGACTTCGGATGATCGCGCTGGCAAAACCGGCATAGATAGCCAAAATCTATCCAACAGCAAGAACTTTTCAATTTTGCTTATTGAGAACCTCCGTCTATCATCACTCTCGTCTTGAACAACACCCTTCAATTACTCAAGGATAAGGAGACTTCAATGTCCGTAATCAACACCAAGCTCAAGCCGTTCACCGCCCAGGCTTTCAAGGACGGCAAGTTCATCACCGTGAGCGACAGCGATCTGGCCGGCAAGTGGGCCGTGTTCTTCTTTTACCCTGCCGACTTCACCTTCGTCTGTCCGACCGAACTCGGCGACGTGGCTGACCACTATGCTGAATTCCAGAAGATGGGCGTAGAGATCTACTCGGTATCCACCGACACCCACTTCACCCACAAGGCGTGGCACGACAGCTCCGAAACCATCGGCAAGATCAAGTACACCATGATCGGCGACCCGACCATGCAGATCAGCCGCAACTTCGAAGTACTGCGTGAAGATCAGGGCCTGGCCAACCGCGGCACCTTCATTGTTGACCCGGAAGGCGTCATCCAGGCCGTGGAAATCACTGCGGAAGGTATCGGCCGTGACGCCAGCGACCTGCTGCGTAAAGTCAAGGCTGCCCAGTACGTTGCAGCCCACCCGGGTGAAGTCTGCCCGGCCAAGTGGAAAGAAGGCGAAGCCACTCTGGCTCCTTCGCTGGACCTGGTCGGCAAGATCTGATCCCGACCCGCTAACCCGGCCCGTTGCAGCGCTGCTGGCGCTGCTCCCGGCGGGCCGGGTTTTTCATGCCCGAATTTCAGCTTTTATCGAGGGACACGCCACATGTTGGACGCCAATCTCAAGAAACAACTGGACACGTACCTGCAACACATCGTCAAGCCGATCGAGATCAGCGTGTCCGTTGATGACAGCCCCAAGGGCAAGGAACTGCACGACCTTGCCGTTGAAATTGCCGAAATGTCGCACAAGATCGGTCTGGTATCTGCGAATAACCCGCGCACCCCGAGCATGTCGATCGGCCCGGCTGATGAAAAGCCGCGCATCACCTTTGCCGGTCTGCCAATGGGTCACGAGTTCACCTCGCTGGTGCTGGCGCTGCTGCAATCCGGCGGGCACCCGTCGAAGGCCGACCCGGCGCTGCTGGAGCAAGTGCGCAAGCTCGAAGGTCACTTCCACTTCGAGACCTATATCTCGCTGTCCTGCCAGAACTGCCCGGATGTAGTGCAGGCGCTGAACCTGATGGCCACGCTGAATCCGAACATCAGTCATGTGATGGTGGATGGTGCACTGTTCCAGAACGAAGTAGAAGAACGCCAGATCATGGCGGTGCCGAGCGTGTACCTGAATGGCGAACCCTTTGGCCAGGGCCGTATGAGCCTTGAGGAAATCGTTGCCAAGGTCGACACCGGCGCGTCCTCACGCAAGGCCGAGGAGCTTAACCAAAAGGCGCCCTACGACGTGCTGATCGTCGGTGGCGGCCCGGCGGGTGCGGCAGCGGCCATTTATGCCGCGCGCAAGGGCATCCGTACCGGTCTGGTGGCCGAGCGCTTTGGCGGTCAGGTGATGGATACCGTGGGTATCGAGAACTTTATTTCGGTGCCCTACACCGAGGGTCCGAAACTGGTCGCTCACCTGGAACAGCACGTCAAGGAATACGACGTCGAGGTGATCACCAACCAAAAGGCCAGCAGCCTGGCCACTGATGAGCTGATCCGTATCGGCCTGGAAAGCGGTGCCACCCTGTCGGCACGCAGCGTGATCCTGGCCACCGGTGCGCGCTGGCGCGAAATGAACGTGCCCGGCGAGCAGGAATACCGTGGCAAGGGCGTGGCCTATTGCCCGCACTGCGACGGCCCGCTGTTCAAGGGCAAACGCGTGGCGGTGATTGGTGGCGGCAACTCGGGTATCGAGGCGGCTATCGATCTGGCCGGCATCGTTGAGCACGTCACCGTGCTGGAGTTCGCCGATAGCCTGCGCGCCGATGAAGTACTACAGCGCAAGGCTCGCTCGATGGGCAACATCGAGATCATCATGAATGCACAAACCACCAAGGTACGCGGCGATGGCAGCAAGGTGGTGGGCCTGAGCTATACCGACCGGGTCAGCGGCGACAGCCAGGACCTGGATGTGGCCGGTATCTTTGTGCAGATTGGTCTGATCCCCAACGCCGAATGGCTGAAGGATTCCGACCTTAACCTGACCCGCTTTGGCGAGATCGAGATCGACAGTCGCGGCGCCACCAATATCCCCGGTGTGTTTGCCGCCGGTGATGTGACCACGGTGCCGTTCAAGCAGATTATCATCGCCATGGGCGCTGGCTCCACCGCGGCATTGGGCGCCTTTGACCACCTGATCCGCAGTTCGGCCGAGTAATCACGGCACGTGCCAAAAGCCCTGCACAACCTGGTTGTGTGGGGCTTTTTTGCCTATCCCGGCAACCAGAGCTTTTCCAGATTACGGATATTCCAATTCTCCGGTTGCTCGCGGCCAACAATCCGATCAGCACAGCCATCCTGGGCAATATCCAGTTGCCACACCGGTATTTTTTGCCGCAACCGTATCGAGTAAAAAACGCTGACCACCGGCTTGAGCAAGGCCGCCGGATTTTGTTCCACCACAACAGCCAGTTGCTCCGACCCTAGCCGCACCAGCGAGCCTACCGGATAGATGCCAAGCATGGCCACAAACTGCTGCAGCAATCCCGGATCAAAGTGCCCCTTCCAGGCCGCCATGCGGCTGAGTGAAACCGCCGGATCCCAGCCGGTCTTGTAAGGGCGGTTGGAAGTGATGGCATCATAGACATCGCAAATGGCCCCCATACGTGACAGCAGGCTGATCCCGTCTCCCGGCAAGGCCTCCGGATAACCGCTTGCATCCATCTTCTCGTGATGGTGCAGACAGACGTCCAACACCTCCTCCGGCACACCCGGCCACGATCGCAGCAACTCCCAGCCCTGTCGCGGATGCTGGCGCATCACGCCGTATTCCTCATCGGTCAGCTTGCCCGGCTTGTTGAGGATGACATCGGGTGTCAGCGCTTTGCCCATATCGTGCAACAGACCGGCCAGACCGGCCATGCGCACTGTATGTTCATCACAGCCATGCTGGCGCGCCAGACCTATCATCAGCGCCGCAACCGCTACCGAATGCAAATAGGTGTACTCATCCTTGCCTTTGATCCGCGCCACGCTGACCAGGGCATGAGCGTTACGGGTTACCGAAGTGGACATCTCGTCAATCAGGTCATGCAGGCCTTCAACCTCCATGGTCCGGCCAAGCCGGGCATCCTGGAACATCTGCACCACGGCACGTTTGCCCTTGGCAAATACCTGGCGTGCACGCTGCAGCTCGTCCTGAAGGCCAATAACACCAGCCGCCTGTTCAGCAGCTACTACGGACTGTTCAGACTCATCCTCAGCAAAGTCTGCTATTCCGGCTCTGGAGGAGGCGTCTTGCTTTTCATCTGCACCAACCACATCCAATCCGCGCGTAAGATCAATCACCAGTTCACGTATGCTGCTGGTCAGAATTCTTTGCAATGTCTGCTCGTCATCAACCAGCATCCGGCTACTCCAGAACGGATGTTCCAGCCATGAACCGTTGAAACTGTGAACATACATTCCAATCCGTAGCTGCTCTCGGCGAATGGTTTTGAAACGCATGCAAAACCTCTGGACAGAAGGTCACTCGGAGGGGGTGGGACTAACGCCGAAGCAAATGATATCATTCGGACATCAAGGATGGTAAATCTTGACGTCGGTCAATATCATGCCGCTGCAACAGCGGAATACTGCCTCCGACAAAGCCTAAGGAAGGTCTGAATAACTCCCCGAAATCGGCGATAATACGCCCATCACAAAACCTGTAGGATTCGTTGCTGCCATGGATCAGATCACCTTCTCCGAAGCAGAGTACCAGACCAAGAA
>Ga0194136_1000552_pt1 | contig 19210 bp, 13 predicted proteins | sample TARM_MetaG_T3A_1_FD_134023 | JGI IMG/M metagenome (GOLD analysis project Ga0194136, IMG submission 134023) | Freshwater microbial communities from Pennsylvania, USA, analyzing microbe dynamics in response to fracking - TARM_MetaG_T3A_14 (version 2) | ecosystem: Environmental > Aquatic >...
AATCTATTGTAATTAATTTTACAATTTTTTCTATAGATTCAGTTTGTAGTTTTAATCTACTTGAGAGAGGATAACTTTCTTTGTCTTCTTCTAATATTTTTAAATTAACTGAACTTAGTCGGCCTTTAAAACTATCAAAATCTATATCATATTCCAAATATATAGCTCTAGCAAAGGCAAAGCCATTGTCATTAGTAATTGACTCTAATATTTGCATAATTATTGCATTTACATCATCTTCATCATGAATGCTAGCCAATAAATTTTCTACCATACTAAGACGAGTTATATACAATTTTAAGGTATCATTCTGTTCAGTAAGGTCTTCTTGATTTAACTTAATAGTTTTAACCATTTTTTTCATAGCATTAGCTAATATTTTGATTTCGCCTTCAGCTCGAATTTTCCATTTAACGTCCAAATTCCCATTACTTACTTCATTACTTATATTTGTTAATTGCAATAGTGGCATAAATAAATTTGAAAAAATATTACCAAACAAAAAAGAAGAAATTAATATTAAAATCATTATTATAATAATAGTTGAAATATAAGGAAGAATATTAGCCTCGATTAGCATATAATCAGAAATAGCTAATCCTATATTTACAAATGCCCGTCCATTTGTATTAATTATAGGTGTATATGCCAATTTATATTTTTCATTTCCTTCTATCTTTTCATGGATTAAGACATCTTCTTTATTTTTACTTTTAAATAATACTTTACCGCTTTCAAATCCCAATTGTCCTGCAATATAAATATCCTCATATATCAAAAAAAGTTTTATATTTTTATCTAAGTCAATGTAATTTCTTATCATTTCCAAAAAATTTTCATTAATAAGAGTAGAGATTACTAAATAATTAAAGTTAGCAAATTCATCCTCTACTTTGATTACCATCCTTAATAAGAGTTCATTGCTTCCATCAATCAAATCAAAATAATTAAATATTCTTTCTTCGTTATGTTGAACATTAATTCTAAAATGATGTAGACGAGAATTTAGACTATATTCATTTTTATTATCATAGCCTAAATTTTCTGCAATAATATTATTATCAGAATCAATAAGGGTTGTAGTAAAATACAAACTATTATAGAATTCATTTTCTTCTAATTTTTGGTTAAAATAATTTAAAAATTCATTATTTAATTTTCTAGTATTAAAAAGAATTTCTTGTTGAACACTTGATATTTCTGAATATTTATTTTTAAAAATGATTAAGTCATCTATTTTTTCTAGATATAAATTATAGTGTTTATCTTTTAAAATTTTATCTAATTGCATTTCTACATTAGAAATATAAGTTTTATAGCTAATGTCAATATTTTGACTTGCATTTTTTAAAAGTTTAGGTGTTCTATTTTCAATATCCTTGAAAATAATAGAACTCATTGCTAAAAAAACTATTAAAGAACTAAGAAGTATTGCTATATCATTATAAATTATAACCTTAGCTAATAATGATTTTTTAGAAATTTTCATAATTAATACCCCATTTATAAGCTTTTTTTAGTTAGGCTTACTCTTCCTCTTTTAATGTCTACATTAAGCACCTTAATTTTTATAATTTCTCCTACAGATAAAACGTCTAAAATATTACTAACTCTTGTATTCATTTCTGATATATGAAGTAATGCATCATTTTTTAATCCAATATCTATAAAAGCACCAAAATTTATGACATTTCTTACTGTACCTTCTAACTCCATACCAACTTTCAAATCCTCTATTTTCAAAATATCTGACTTTAATATAGGCTTTGACATATTTTTTCTCGGGTCTCTTCTTTCCTTAGATAAAGCAGAAAATATATCTTTGGTAGTTTCTATACCAAAAGAATATTTATTTGCAAAGTCCTCTAAATTCAACTTTTCTAATTCTTTGGCAATTATGTTTCTATCACCGTTTAAACTATCTACACTAAAATTAATTTCGTTGAGTAAAGCTTCTGCTACTTTGTATGATTCTGGATGTATAATTGTATTGTCTAAAGGATTATCTCCATTGGATACAACAATAAAACCAGCAGATAGAATATAAGCTTTTTCACCCAAACCTTTAACTTTTAATAATTCTTTTCTATTTTTAAACTTACCATTAGTTTCTCTATATTCAACAATATTCTTAGCTATATTTTTCTTGATTCCAGAAACATATGATAATAGTGTCCATGAGGCGGTATTAACATTAATTCCAACAGAGTTTACAACAGATTCAATAACTTCTCCTAGGGAAGAATCTAATTTGTTTTGGTTTATATCGTGTTGATACATACCAACACCTATTGATTTTGGGTCTATTTTTACTAATTCTGCTAGTGGGTCTTGAATACGTTTTGCTATGGAAATAGCTCCTCTTGCAGTAACATCCAAGTCTGGGAATTCCTCCTTAGCTAATTTACTAGCACTATAAACAGAGGCTCCTGCTTCGTTTACTATAATATAGTGTACTTTTTTCTTTGATTCTTTTATAATTTTTGCAACAAAACTTTCAGTCTCTCTACTGGCTGTTCCATTTCCTATTGCGATAATATCTATATTATATTGTTCTATATAATTGAGTATTTTTTTCTTAGCTTCTTCTAACTGTTTTTCATGGTGCATTCCTTCTACCAAATACAATACTGTATCTTCTTTAAAAATACCATTTTTATCAATAATAACAGTTTTACAACCTGTTCTGTATGCAGGGTCCAAACCAAGAATATTTTTTTCTTCTAAAGGAGCTTGCATTAATAATGCTTTTAAATTTTCTTTAAATAAATTTATTGCATCTATTTCAGCTTTATCTGAAAGTATATTACGAACTTCTCTTTCAATAGAAGGAAGAATTAATCTAGATAAAGCATCTAAAACGACTCCTCTTAAAAATTCTTCAATATTTCTATTGTTTAATTCCTTTATTCCTGCAAAAATAACAAATTCCATAGTTTTTTCATCAAATTCAAGAGAAATTTTTAAAACATTTTCTTTTTCCCCTCTATTTAAAGCCATTATTCTATGAGAAACTATACTTGAAACTCTCTCTTCGTGAGCATAGTAGTCTTTAAAAGTTTCTTTTATATCTTTCTCTTTATTTTTTTCGATTAGTTTAGATTTAATAATTCCAAATTTAAGCATACGTTCACGGATATTTTCTCTATATTTTACAGACTCTGAAAGATTCTGTGCCAAAATAAGTTTTGCACCTTCAATGGCTGTTTCTTCATTTTCAACTTCTTCTGTTATATATTTTTTGCTTTCTAAATTTATTTCTTCAATATTCTTGCTTTTTAAAATAAATTCAGAAAAAGGCTCTAAACCTTGCTCTTTGGCAATGTCAGCTTTAGTCTTCTTTTTCTTTTTATAAGGTAAGTACAAGTCTTCAACTTCTTGCAATTTTATAGCTGATAAAATAGATTTTTTTAAATCTTCACTCAGTTTTCCTTGTTCATCAATAAGTCTAATTACTTCTTCTTTTCTATTTTCTAAATTACGAAGATATGTTATTTTTTCAAGTATATCTCTTATTTCCTCTTCATTAAGGCTTCCTGTAACTTCTTTTCTATATCTAGAAATAAAAGGAACTGTGGCACCTTCATCAAGAAGTTTTACAGTTGCTTCTACCTGTTTTGCCTTTATATTAAGTTCTTTTGCAACAATTTCCATTAAATCTAACATATATTCCCCCAATTTAATAATTTATCCTATCTATTATAACATATGCCCTACCCTTTGTCTAATAATTTCATATTAGTCAGTAATGAGCAAATTCATGGCTTTTAGGTCTTTAATTATATTTTCATAATCCTCTTCTTTATCAACTTCTATAGTATGTAAATGAACACCACTAGTAATTTTAGATAAAGGTTCTATACCTTCAGATTTTTTTACAAAATCCTTTAATTCATCGCTAGTTTTGATATGTAAATTTGCTCTTATTTCTCCGTATATTTCATGTTCAACGATAGTATCCAAAATTCTTGCTCCATGCTTTATAAAAACACCTAATTCTTTAGACATTTCATCATGAGTATGATGTAGAGTTGTGATTCTTTTTACAATTCCACTACTTTCTTTTTCCATTTTATAACCAGAAGGAGTTCCTATAAGATTTAATCCTTCAGCTCTTAAAATAGCTATATCTTGTACAATAACTTGTCGACTTACACCTAATTTTTTGGCGAAATATTGACCTTTTATAGGGAATTTGCTTTCCCTTAAGTTTCTTTCGATTATCTTTCTTCTTTCTATTCCATCCATTTATTAATCTCCCTTCGTAAACCAAAATATATACAAAAAGGAGAGTTTAAAATTTCAAACTCCCCTAGTTTTTATTTAACTAGTGTTCCTAATTTTACTGAATCATCAATCAAGATAAGCTTTGTTTTTTTCTTTTCAACAGTTGTTAATAACATACCTTGAGAAAGAATTCCTTGTAATTGTACAGGCTCTAGATTTGTTACTGCTAAAACTTTTTTTCCAACAAGTTCGTTTAAATCTGCATAATATTTTGCTATCCCAGAAACAATTTGTCTTTTCTCATTTCCAGTATCAACTATGAATTTTAATAGGTTTTTTGAAGTTTCGACAGCTTCTACCTTTAATATTTCTACAACATTCATAGATAGTTTATTAAAATCATTTATATTAATTGGATTTTCTATTACCAAATCTTCCTTAAATTCCTTTTCCTCTTCTTTAACTAATTCTATTCTTGGGAAAATAGGCTTTGCTTCCCCTAAAACATGACCTGCTTCAAAACAAGTCCAATTTTCTATAAATTCTAACTTAGCGTTTTTAATATCTTCTTTGATTCCCAATTGTTCCCATATTTTGCCTGCACTTTCTGGCATGTAAGGATAAACTAATACAGCAATTTTATATAAAGCTTCAACTAAATTATTCATAACCATTGCTAATCTTGGTTTTTTCTCTTCTTCCTTTGCAAGTAACCAAGGCATAGTTTCATCTATATATTTATTCATTCTAGATATAAATTTCCAAATAGCTTCTAAACTATAAGAAAACTGTAATTTATCCATGCACTTATCCACTTCCACCAAAGTTTCATACCATAAAGCTTTGATTTCATCATCATATACTTCATGTCCTTCACCTTCAGTTATAATGCCATCAAAATATTTTTTATACATCCCAAGCGTTCTATTTAAAAGATTTCCTAAGTCGTTGGCAAGCTCTGAATTAATTCTCTGAATCATAGCTCTATCAGAATAATCTCCATCATTTCCAAAATGTACTTCTTTTAAAAGAAAATATCTAAATGGGTCAACACCATATTTTTTTATCTCTTCAAGGGGATTAAGAACATTACCTTTTGATTTAGACATTTTTTCTCCGTCAACTGTCCACCAACCATGAGCAACTATTTTATCAGGTAATTTTTCACCTGCAGCAAGTAGCATACAAGGCCAAATAATAGCATGGAATCTTAAAATATCCTTACCTATCATATGAACTACTTCTCCGTTATTCCAGAATTTTTCATACATATCTCTATTATTCTCATATCCAGTAGCTGTTATATAATTAGTCAAGGCATCAAACCAAACATAAATAACATGTTTTTCATTTAATTCTAGAGGAATACCCCATGTAAATGTGTTTCGACTAATAGATAAGTCTAAAAGACCTTGTTTTATAAAAGAAATAACTTCATTTCTTCTACTTTGTGGTAAAATAAAATTTGGATTAGCTTCTATATGTTTCAAAAGGGCATCTTGATATTTACTCATTCTAAAGAAATAGCTTTCTTCTTCTACTATTCTCAAATCTTTTCCACAATCTGGACAAGAGTTTTCTCCAACAATTTGATTTTCAGGAACAAAGGTTTCACAGCTTACGCAATATTTTCCTTCGTAAGAACCTTTATAAATATCTCCGTTAACATATACTTTTTCCAGAATTTTTTTAACAGATTTTTTATGTCTTTCTTCTGTAGTTCTTATAAAATCGTTGTTTTCTATATTTAATTTTTCCCATAAATCAATAAATTTAGGAGCCATAATATCTGTCCATTCTTGAGGACTATATCCCATTTCCTTTGCTTTTTCCTCTACCTTTTGCCCATGTTCATCAGTTCCTGTTAAGAAAAAAACATCGTAGCCAGCAGTTTTTTTATATCTAGCTATTACATCACTAGCTATAGTTGTATATGCAGTTCCCACATGAGGCTCTCCATTAACATAATATATCGGTGTTGTTACATAAAAATTTTTATTTTTCATTTTGCTCCCTTCATAAAGTAAATATATATTTTAATTTTTTAATTTTTAATGCACATAAAACCTTTTAAAAGCTTTTTTGACAGGATTAACAAAAAATTATAAGATAAAGCTCTTTTACCACGAGATGTACACAGATGTAAACTTGATTCAAAGATTTCAATACAAAGATTCAAAGAATACAAATAGAATTAAAAATGTACAATTGATAATTGACAATTAAAACCTTTCAGTACTAAGAAAAACAGTATATTTTTAAAGGCTCTCCCGTCACGCAATATCATCAACTTAAGGAAAACCCCCTCTAAATCTCCCCCTGATAAGGGGAGACTTTTTTGGTTTTTTGATTTATCCATTATTTTTCAAGCCCTTCAACTCCTCCCCTTTTAAGGGGGAGGCTGGGTGGGGGTTGATGACATTGAGCTGTCACGTAGTGACTGAGAGGGAGTTTTTTCCTTTGTGTATCTCTTTTTCTCTTTATCTTTGTGATTAATATTTTAGAGTTGTCAATTTGCCATTTTCAATTATCAATTCTTCCCATTCCTAATTCCTAATTGTTTTTTTTAATTCTTCATTCCAAGCAATCTAAAAGTATTCTTTTTCAACAAAATTTTCTAAATTTTCTTTTTTTATAGTTACCATTTTACTAGCAGTTTTTATTGCTTCTTTAAGGCTTCCTATATTGGCAATGCCCTTATTAACAATGTCAAAAGCTGTTCCATGGTCAACGCTAGTTCTAATAAAAGGTAGACCAATAGTTATATTGACTCCCATTCCAAAACTTTCCATTTTCATAGGGATTAAACCTTGGTCGTGATACATAACTACCGATATTGCATATTGTCCTTGCATTACTTTTACAAATAAACTGTCAGGAACAATGGGACCCTCAACATCTATGCCTATTTTTTTACCTTCTAAAACAGCTGGTTCTATTTGTTCTATTTCTTCTCTTCCAAAAAGACCATTTTCTCCATTATGGGGATTCAAACCTGCCACAGCTATTGTTCCCTCTAATCCCAATTCTTTTTTAGCTCTTTCTGCTATCTTAATTTTATTTAAAATATTTTCTTTTTTTACTTGTTTACAGGCATCTACTAAAGATAAGTGAGTTGTATTTAACAAAACTACTACCTTTTTTCCTTTTAATATCATAGCATAATCTTCAGTATTTGTTTTATTAGCTAAATAAGTAGTGTGTCCACTAAATTTGTATCCTGCTAAATTTATGCTATCTTTACTAATTGGACAAGTAACGATTCCGTCAAAATATTTATTTTGGCATAAGTTGATTGCCTTGTCTAAATATTTTATAGAGTATTCTCCACCTAGACTTGTATGTTCTCCAATGGAAAATTTATTATCTTTAGAATCTATATTAAATAAAGGTAATTTTCCACTTTCAATTCGCATATTTTTGCTAAGTTCATCGCTTATTTCTATAATTTCCAAATCTAAGTTTAAATTCTTAATATAATTTTCCAAAACACTTTTTGAACCACAAACTGCAAGAAATAAATTTTTTTCTTCTACCTTATAAAGTTCATCAAAAAACTTAACTATTAGTTCAGGTCCAATTCCACAAGGGTCTCCCATTGTTATAATTAATTTAGTCATTTAATAGCACCTCTGCTTTCTCGCTAGCTTCATTTATTTTATTATTAATAATTTCCATCCATTCTTCTTGAATTGCATCCTTAGGAATCTCAATAGGGTCGCCCAAAACAACTGCTCCCTTTGTAAAAGGTAGAGGGAAATGAAATTTATCCCAGGCTTTTTCAAAAACATATTTTCTTTTAAAGGCTCCTCCTACAGGAACTATTTTTTTACCTGATTTAATAGCCATATAAATTATTCCAGGCTTTATTTCAAAAGCAGGTCCTCTAGGACCGTCAACAGCAGAGCCTAAACTATAATCAGCTCTTAATTTTTTTAACATAGTTACCAGACTTTTTATATTTTGGTCACGACTAGAACCTCTTATTACCTCATAACCGTATTTTTCTAGGATAGTTGCCATTATTTCCCCGTCTCTAGAAGGACTAACAAGAGTTGTTTTCTTTTCCACATGAGTTAAAGCAACTGTTGGAAATATAATTTTTTGATGCCAAAAAGCGTAAATATAATTTTCATCACTTATATATTTTTCTGAAATAATTGTTTTCATTTTAATTGTTTTCATTAAAATATTTATAAGTTTATATAGCATCCGTCCTTGTTTTCTACATTTCTCGTATCTAATATCGTCCATTAATTTCTCACCTTTTTCTTAATTTAAAAAATTATATCATAACAAATAAAAAATATCAATAAAACTGTTCTTTTAGTGGAGATAAAAATTTAATATAGATTCAATTCTTTAATTTAATATTTATTAATTTTAATTGTTTTTAATTATAAACAACTTTGAAATTTATGGAATTTTTTCCTCATTTATGTTAGAATAGAGACAAAGCATAAATTTAGAGGAGGAAATATTAATGATTGCTACAAGTAATTTAGAACTTAGGTTTGGAGGCAGAAAATTATTTGAAGATGTAAATATAAAGTTTACACCAGGTAACTGTTATGGTTTAATAGGAGCAAATGGTGCAGGTAAATCAACATTTTTAAAAATTTTGACTGGAGAAGTTGAGCCTACAACTGGAGAAGTAATTTTAGGACCAAAAATGAGGATGTCTTTTTTGAAACAAGACCACTTTGCATACGAGGATAATACTGTGTTAGATGTAGTTTTAATGGGACATGAGGAATTATATTCAATAAAAAAAGAACAAGAAATGCTATATAGCAAACCAGATGCTACAGAAGAAGATTATGCTAGAGCTGGAGATTTAACAGATAGAATAGAAGAACTTAATGGTTGGTCTGCAGAAACAGAAGCAGAAAAATTACTAACTGGTTTAGGGATTATGCCAGATTTACATTATAAAACAATGAAAGAATTAAATGAAGGTGAAAAAGTTAAGGTTTTACTTTCACAGGCTTTATTTGGTGACCCTGATGTATTATTACTAGATGAGCCTACAAATGGTTTAGATATTAGAGCTATTAAATGGTTAGAAGATTTCTTAATGAATTTTGAAGCTACAGTAGTGGTAGTATCTCATGATAGACATTTCTTGAATAAAGTATGTACTCATATTTCTGATATTGATTATGGTAAAATAAAAATGTATGTTGGAAACTATGATTTCTGGTATGAATCAAATGAACTTATGAAAACTATAATCAATAATAAAAACAAAAAATTAGAACAAAAAAGACAAGAATTACAAGAATTTATAGCTAGATTTTCTGCCAATGCTTCAAAGTCAAAACAAGCTACAAGTAGAAAAAAACAGTTAGAAAACTTAAAATTAGAAGATATGCAAGTATCTAATAGAAAATATCCATTTATTGAGTTTAAACCTGAAAGAGATGCTGGAAATAACTTGCTAAAGGTAGAAGGTCTTAGTAAATCTATAGATGGTGTTAAAATTTTAGATAACCTAACTTTTACAATTAATACAGGAGATAAAGTTGTTCTACTTAGTAAGAATGATATAGCAAAAACTACTCTTTTACAAATTTTAGCTGGAGAGTTAGAAGCAGATAGTGGAACATATACATGGGGTGTAACAACAAGTCAAGCTTACTTCCCTAGAGATAATTCAGAATATTTTCAAGATAAGACTTTAAATTTAATTGAATGGTTAAGACCATACTCAGACGATGAACATGATGCTTATGTTAGAGGTTTTTTAGGTAGAATGCTATTTTCTGGAGAAGAAGCTACTAAAAAAGTTACTGTTCTTTCAGGAGGAGAAAAAGTTAGATGTATGCTTAGTAGAATGATGTTGTCAAAAGCTAATGTACTTTTGTTTGATAATCCTACTGACCATTTGGACTTAGAATCAATAACATCACTAAATAAGGCTCTTATGAAATTTAGTGGAACAATAATATTTACTGCACATGACCATGAATTTATACAAACTATTTCAAATAGGATTATAGAAATTACACCTAGTGGAATAGTTGATAAAGTAATGGAATTTGATGAATACATTGAAGATGAATCAGTTCAAGAAAGACTAGCTTCTATGTATTAATAGTATTTTTATATTGAGTAATATTTATAAATTATTTTGTTGTAAAAACCCTGTAAAACTATACTTTTTAAAGTATTTTGCTTACAGGGTTAATTTGATTTGTTATTATTTTTAAGACATAAAAGCTTTTATATCATCTTCTACCTTTCCTATACCTGCTATTCCAAAATTATCTACTAATACTTTTGCAACATTAGCTGATAAGAAAGCTGGTAATGTTGGTCCTAGATGTATATTTTTTACTCCTAAAGAAAGTAATGCCAACAAAACTATTACTGCTTTTTGTTCATACCAAGCTATATTATAAGCTATTGGCAGTTCATTTATATCATTTAATTGGAATACTTCTTTCAATTTTAGTGCTATTACAGCCAAAGAATAAGAGTCATTACATTGTCCTGCATCTAAAACTCTAGGTATTCCACCTATGTCACCAAGATTTAATTTGTTGTATCTGTATTTTGCACAACCAGCGGTTAAAATAACAGTATCTTTTGGTAATTTATCAGCAAATTCTGTATAATAATCTCTTGATTTCATTCTTCCATCACAACCAGCCATAACAAAGAATTTTTTAATAGCTCCAGTTTTAACAGCTTCTACCACTTTATCTGCTAAAGCAAATACTTGTGCATGAGCAAATCCACCGATTATTTCACCAGTTTCAATTTCAGTAGGTGCTTTTAATTGCTTTGCATGTGCTATTATTTCAGAAAAATCTTTCTTACCATTTGCATCTTCTACTATATGTTTCCAATTAGGATAACCTGCTGCATTAGTTGTATAAATTCTATCTGAATAAGTACTAGTAGCTTTTGGAGGTACAATACAGTTAGTCGTAAACAATACTGGACCATTAAAAGTTTCAAATTCTTCGTTTTGTTTCCACCAAGCATTACCATAGTTTCCTACTAAATTATCATATTCTTTAAATTTAGGATAATAGTTTGCTGGCAACATTTCTGAGTGAGTATAGACATCTACCCCTGTACCTTTAGTTTGCTCTAATAATTGTTCCAAGTCTTTTAAATCATGTCCACTTATTAAAATAGCAGGATTGTTTCTAACCCCTATATTAACCTTTGTAATTTCGGGGTTTCCATATTTACTTGTATTAGCTTCATCTAAAAGAGCCATTACATTTACACCAAATTTACCTGTTTCTAAAGTTAAAGCAACTAGCTCGTTTAAATCTAATCTACTATCATTAACTCCCAATAAGGCTTTTTCCATAAATTCAAAAATATCTGAATTAGTTTTTTCAAGATGTAAGGCATGCATTCCATAAGCTGCCATTCCTTTTAAACCATAGGTAATCAGTTCTCTCAAAGACCTAATATCTTCATTTTCTGTTCTTAGAACGCCTATTTTTTCTGCCAAATTCAAATAATTTTCTACAGTATCTTCTTCTAAGTCTAATAAGTCAGAAAATTCTTTATCTATTTCTAGACCTTCATTTGCCAAATCTTTTTCTAATTTTTTTCTTAATCTTATATTTTTGGTAATTTCATGCCCGATAGCATTATCATCAAAATTAGCATTTGTAATTGTTATAAATAAAGAGTTAAAGATTGCTTTTTCAGCTTCTTTATTCTCTTTATTTATGCTTCTTAATTTACTGTTAATTAATGCTAGTCCCTTTACTGAATGTACTAATAAATCTTGCAATTTAGCCACTACAGGAGTTTTTCCACAGACACCTTTAATTTCACAGCCTATTCCTTTTGCAGTTTCTTGACATTGATAACAAAACATACTCATTGATATTACCTCCTATTTTAATTGTTAATTTCCACAAAATTAGTGTACTTTCAACTTGTAGATTACATGATAATTATATTATTATTTTTCTTAAAATACTGTATCAAATGTTACATTTAAAGAAATAAATTTAAAAATGATAGAAAATATGAAAGAAAAGCTTAAAAGTCGAACTTTGTCTGACTTTTTTAATAGGTAGAAGCATGTGGAGCAAGGTTTTGATGGGGGATTAGTAGTAAAAATAATATATAAAATGAATTATTTTTCGTATAAATATCTGTTTGCATAATCTTTTATAATATATAGTTTTTTTTATAAAAAAAGCTATTTTTAAAATTTTAAAAAAACAAAAGACTTTATTATGGGGAAAAAAGCAAATAGAATATATTAGATATACTGTTGGTATTAAAACTATATATTTGATTAAAGTTATATAAATCATTTATACTATATATCTATTAAAGGGAGGTGTCATATGTTAAAACCATTTATTGCTTTATGTATTTTATTAGCAGTTGGGAAAGTAATTAGAGTTAGGGTTAAATTTGTACAAAAGCTATATTTACCTTCAGCTATTGTTGCTGGTGCTCTTGGTTTAATCATTATTCAAAGTTTAAATCGTTTAGGTTATAATAAATTAGTCACAGATTGGACTAGTGGTTGGGGTTCTTTACCAGGTTTTCTTATTAATATAGTATTTGCTGCTTTATTTTTAGGAGTAAAAATCCCATCATTAAAAAAGGTTTGGAAAAAAGCTGGACCGCAGTTAGCTTATGGTCAAATAGTAGTTTGGGGTCAATATGCTGTTGGTCTAGGTTTAACTTTGTTGTTTATTTCTAAGGTATATGATTTGCCTAGTTTATTTGGTGTTATAATACCTGTAGGATTTGAAGGTGGTCATGGTACAGCAGGTGGACTTAGGGAAGTTTTTGAACATTATAATTGGAGTCAAGGTACTGATTTTGCTCTAGCATCTGCAACTTTTGGTATAATTACGGCTATAATTATAGGGATGATTATAATAAATATAGCTATCGCAAAGGGATGGACAAAAAATGTAAAATCTTATACTGAATTATCTGCTGAAGAAAGTGCTGGAATTTATCCAGAAAACAAAAGGCCTATTGCAGGATTACAAACTGTAAGTCCTGATAGTGTTGATACGATGGCTTTACATTTGTCTATATTAGGTTTAGCAATATTTGTTGGATTTTTAATTAAAAGTGTATTGATATCTATAGAAGGAATGGTTCCTTTACTTACTCAATACAAGGTGTTTACAGGATTTCCTTTATTTCCATTAGCAATGATTGGTGGATTAATTGTACAAAGTTTATTAAATACTTTTTCAAAAGACGATACAAATATTATTGTAGATAAATTATTAATGGATAGATGGGCTGGAACGGCTCTTGACTTCTTAGTGATTTCAGCAATAAGTACTATACGTATTGAAACTGTTGCTAGCGGTCTTGTACCTTTCTTAATTTTAGTAACATTTGGAGTTATTTGGAATATACTATGTGTTCTATTCTTAGCTAAAAAACTTCTACCTCAAGATTCTTGGTTTGAAAGAGCTATTGCTGAGATGGGTCAATCTATGGGAGTTACTGCTACTGGGCTTTTATTATTACGTGCAGTAGACCCTAATAATGAAACAGATGCAGCTGAAGCCTTTGCTTACAAGCAACTATTACATGAACCTTTTATGGGTGGTGGTATTTGGACTTCAACAGCTATTCCTCTTATAATGATAATAGGTGGAGTTCCTGTATTAATAATTTCTATAAGTGCTATTGCCATATGGTTAATTGTTTGGTATTTTTTATTCAGAGGTAAAATATAAACTAAATTAATTTTCCCCTAGTTATGAAAACTGGGGGATTTTTTATTTTAAAATTGATAATCTAAAATATTGGTGGTATAATATGTATAAACTTATTTAGGAGAATAATATGAGAATAATAATAGATGCTGATGCTTGTCCTAGAAAAACAAAAGATATATGCACTAAAATAGCTTTAAAATACAACTTGGAACTAATTATGGTTATTGATGATTCTCATAAACTCATTGGTAAATTTAGAATTATACAAGTTTCAACTAGTAGAAATGCAGTTGACTTAGAAATTGTTAAAATAACTTGTAAAGATGATATAGTTATTACTCAAGATTATGGCTTAGCTTCTATGGTTATCAACAAAAGCTTTGCGACATTACACCCTAATGGCACAATTTATACTAATAATAACTTAGAAAGTTTAATGTTTCAAAAATATATAGGAGATAAAGTTAGAAGAGAAGGTGGTAAAATAAGAGGTTTCTTTAAAAAACCCAAACAAGAAAAAATTTCTTTTGCAGCAATTCTTATAAAAAAAATAGAAGAATATCTCAATATAAACTGAATTTTTTTCTGGTGGGATAAAAACTCCATCTATAGGCAAGAATTCACTTTATAAGGGAACTATTTGATAAATAGGCAAACTAAATTAAAAAGGATGAGAATATGAATAAAGAAAAAAGATACATAATTTTAAAATTTTTTTTATTAGGAAGTACTCTAGGTATTTGTTTCCCTATATTATTTTTATATCTTAAGGATACAAGTAAAGAAGCTCACATATATTTTTTTCCTAATTCTAATATTAATTCTTCTATTATATTTATAATCCCTATTTTTTTGGGAATTATTTTTGCCTTTATAGGGCTTCATCAGTTTAAGATAGAAAAATTAAGTGAAGAATTAAAAAAGAAAAATGAAGAACTTGATAAATTTAAAGATATTTTTGAAAAACAGACTATGCTTTTTGCTAGTCAAAATGAAATGTTATATAAACGTTCTTTTATTGATGAAATTACTGGCTTAGAAAATCAAAATGTTTTAAATTCTTTAAAAATTAAAGACGAAAATACTATTATTTGTATTTTAGATATTTCATATTTTAGCGAAATAAACTCTATGTTTGGTTATTCAATTGGAGATATACTCTTATCAAAGTTTGCACAAAGATTAAAAGAAAATTACTTTGAAGCATATAAATTAGATGGTGATAAATTTGCCATTCTAAATATAATAGATGCAAGTTCTTCGGAATTAGATGTTTTTTCTAATTATGTATCACAATTAATAAGTGATGAACCTTTTATAATAGATGGGCATGAAATATTTGTTACTGTAAAAATAGGTATTGCTAGTTATGAAAGGTCAAATTATAAGGTAGAAGAGAAATATATAATACAAAATTTAATTTATGATGCTAATTATGCGTTGAAATATGCTAAAGACAGAAAATTACAATATGCTATTTATAATGATTATTTAAAAATTAATAGGGAAACTCAAGATCATTATGAATGGAAAGAAAAAATAATTAATGGTATAAAAAATAAAAATTTCTTGACTTATTATCAACCTATTATTAATAATCATAATGGAATTGAAGAGAAATATGAAACCTTAATTAGAATGAAAGATAGTGATGGGAAAATAAAATCCCCTTATAATTTTATTACAGCTTCTAAAAAGTATAATTTATATAATTATTTAACTCATTTTGTGTTTCTAGATGCTTGTGATACAATAATTGAAACGGGAAATGAAATATCCATAAATATATCTATTGATGATATTTGTGATGTAGCTACAAGGCAATTAATTATTAGTAAAATAAGTGAATTTTCTTTGGCTGAAAAAATTGTTTTTGAACTTTTGGAATCAGAAGGAATAGACAATTATGATGAAGTAAAAAAATTTATTGAAGAAGTTAAAATTTATAAATGTAAAATTGCTATTGATGATTTTGGAAGTGGTTATTCAAATTTTAGTCATTTATTAAATTTGGATATAGACTATATAAAGATAGATGCTTCTCTAATAAAAAATATTGATAAAGATAGCAATGCAGAAGAAATAGTTAAAACTATAGTAGAATTTGCTAAAAAAATAAATATAAAAACTATTGCAGAATTTGTTCATTCTAAAAAAGTATATGACAAAGTATTAGAATTGGGCATTGACTATTCACAAGGTTATTATCTAGGAAAGCCTAAAAAATTTATATGTAAGAAATAGGTTTTAGTTTCCAATAACACTAAATATTTATAAACAATAAAAAGCTATATTCCTATAAGTAGGAATGTAGCTTTTTTTACTAAAAATCACTTTACCTTTTAAAAAGTATTTGGTATAATCTATAAAATAAAACATTTATACGAAAAACATTTATTTCATATATATGAAATAAAATTTATAGATATATAAAAGGGGGAATTATGGCTAATAAATACAGAATTGCAGTAATAGGTGGAGATGGTATTGGACCAGAGGTAATTGATGAAGGAATAAAAGTATTAAAGAAGGTAGAAGAATTAGACGGAAATATTAGTTTTGAATTTGAAGAATTTCCTTGGGGTTGTGAATATTATTTGAAACATGGTAAAATGATAGATGAAAATGGAATGGAGCTTTTAAAAGAATTTGATGCGATTTTCTTGGGAGCGGTAGGATTTCCAGGAGTGCCAGACCATATTTCTTTATGGGATTTATTATTGAAGATAAGAAAAGGTTTTGACCAATATATAAATATAAGACCTGTGACACTTCTTAAAGGTGCTCCTTGTCCTTTGAAAGATATAAAAAGAGAAGATATTAATATGATTTTTATTAGAGAAAATTCTGAAGGTGAATATGCAGGTGCTGGAGACTGGTTATTTAAGGGTAAAGAAAATGAAGTTGTTTTACAAACAGGTGTTTTTTCAAGAAAAGGTGTAGAAAGAGTAATAAGATATGCTTATGAACTAGCCAAAAAAGAAGGGAAAACACTTTCTTCGATTTCAAAGGGAAATGCCCTTAACTATTCTATGGTATTTTGGGATGAAGTATTTGAAGAAATTGGAAAGGAATATCCAGAGGTAAAAACTTATTCTTATCTTGTTGATGCAGCAGCAATGTTTATGATAAAGGACCCTAAAAGATTTGAAATAGTAGTAACTTCTAACTTATTTGGAGATATTCTAACTGACCTTGGAGCAGCTATTGCGGGAGGAATGGGACTAGCTGCAGGAGCTAATGTAAATCCTGAAAGGAAATATCCTTCAATGTTTGAGCCAATTCATGGTTCTGCCCCTGATATTGCAGGTAAGGGTCTGGCAAATCCTTTGGCAACAATATGGTCTGTTAGCCAAATGCTAGACTATTTTAATAGGGAAGACCTTGGGAAAAAAGTTCTTGATGCTATAGAAACTGTTATGGTAGAAGGAAAGGCTTTGACACCAGATATGAATGGTACAGCTAAGACTAGTGAGGTAGCAGATGCAGTGGTAGAAGTTCTAAGTAGATAAACTGAAATGGAGTTTTACAAAAGTATCAAGTAGATAAAAATAGGTGGAGTTTCAACTCCACCTAAAAATAATAATTTATTTGATTATTTCCAATTTACTACCACTATCTTCTAACTTAATAAGTATATTATCCTCTAATTTATACCAATATTCCCCATTCCATAAAAATGAGAATATTCCTGTTAAACGAAGTCTTATTCTATTTACTTTATAAGTTTTATTATTAACAGTTATTTCTTCTAAACCCATATTTTTACTAAGCATTCTACCAGAATACATTGCACGAGGTCCTACTGTTGCTATAATTCTAAAATATTCTTCATCACTTGTTTTACCAAGTCCAAAAGGTAAAATTTGTATCCATTTATCACCTTTTAATAAGATTTCTCTTTTAAGCTCTTTTCCTCGAAATTTACCACTAAGTTCTATAAAATCTCCTTTGTTTTTTCCAATAACAAAGGTATCATCTCTAGGAGCAAAAAGTTCCCAATATATTGTTTCATACTCTTTATTAATTTTAAAAAATTCTTTATAAGTATCTATTCCCAAAGTATAAATATAAAAATCTTCTACCTCTTCCTTTGTTAAAATAATTTCTCCCTTATAATCATAAAGATTACCATTATATTTCAAAATTTCCTTCCCAAATAAATTTAGACTCAAATTAAAGATTATAAAAAAAATTAAAATTATATATTTAACACTTATTAATTGTACATTTAAGTTTTTGTTATTCATAAATTCTTCCTATCATTTTCTAGTTCTATATATGGGACTAGCACCAAATAATAAATTTTCATCTCTACTTACAATCTCTATTTTACTTAATTCAGTAGCTAAATGCATCATATTTCTTATATTTGTAGGCTCCATAACTTCTTCTATCATTATGCCTTTTTTCTTTTCTAAAAATTTATAATTTTTCCATAAGCTCTGTCTTATTTTTTCAATACTACTAGGTTTTCTAAGCATATTTAGTATTTCAATTTTAATGTTGTCTAATTCTTCTTTTGTTGGATTAAGCATATTAGCCAGTTTATTTCCCAAAGCATCACTTTCTTTTCTAAATAATTCTTGGCATAGAAATTTTACTATATGCCAAGCTGAATAAGCATCTTTTATACTTTCTATATTTTGTCTTTTTAACCAAACATATGCATACATACGTCTACGCCAATCCCACCATTTTATTGGACTTTGCAAGTCGCTAGCAGGTATTAAAAAAATCTGTTCTTTAAGTAAAAGTGAGCCAAATGTTCCAGGAGGATTTCCTAATCTTCCACCTTTTAGAGAAGTTCTGTATACACCACAACTTGGGCTACCTTCCATATAAATAAAAACATCAATATTCATACTTTTTATTAAATCCAAACTCAATAAACAGCCTTTTTTTATTTGTTCGTCTAGTAATTCGCCATTTCTATTTTTAATATGGGCGATTCCTTCCCAAAAGTCATTTCCATTCCCATTTTTTAAGCTAATAGGATTTCTTGGTACACCAAGACTACTTAATAATTCAGGACACACAGGATAAAATATAAATTCATTTTTTTCTCTTTTAAGATTTTCTATCATATCCCAACCCTTAATATTATATCTAACTTTACAGCCATATTGGCAAGCTGAAATTCCAATGGTTACTTTATCGACAATGTAATTTTCCATACTAAACCTCCTCTTTTTTATAATATACATCAGAATATTAAAGAAAGCAATTTTTATTTGAGTTTGTAATAAGTAAAAGTACTTAAGTATAGATAAAAAACTGTAAAAATTATATTAAAT
>Ga0194136_1000555_pt1 | contig 19186 bp, 14 predicted proteins | sample TARM_MetaG_T3A_1_FD_134023 | JGI IMG/M metagenome (GOLD analysis project Ga0194136, IMG submission 134023) | Freshwater microbial communities from Pennsylvania, USA, analyzing microbe dynamics in response to fracking - TARM_MetaG_T3A_14 (version 2) | ecosystem: Environmental > Aquatic >...
AATCTACATTATACATATGTTAACGATGTTTAAGATAGTTCTTCTTTGAGTGACTCAGTCCCACTTGAAAAACAAAATGATACTAAAATGCAAAACGAATAAGATTCCCATGCAAATAAAATGTGGGCATTTGATAGCTTATTTTTTCTTCTCTCCAATAGCTGCTTCTAAATAACCTCTCCTAATATCCTTAATCTATCTTAAATCTCACTATAATACATATAATATACTCATCTATAGAATCTATTGTCTTAATTTTTTTCCATTATATACTTTCCATTTTTATCAACAATAAATATAAGTTCTTGATAAGTTACCTACTCCACATCTAAGAACTTGATTGCTTCTCCGATCTCTCTAATGCTACTCATATCAGCCCACAATTGAAAATAATTATAAGAACTACCGTTTATTACTCTAGGATTCGGATAAGTTACTACCAAAACTGATTGCTGATTTTGGGTAGACTGGTTTGTAGAAGGAATCACAAAGCGCGCCTCCTGGCCCGATATTAGTGAAGACTCAATTATTGGATTTGAACCGTAAGGTGCCAATTTATGATTTACTTCCAATTCAACTACCTCATCTATATTAGACTGGGCTGCAACAGCAGTTATCTGGAAAAATCCTTCACTTCCTTCATATCGAGCAGGTGTATATGAATTATTTGGCTCCCAACTAGCGGGGTACTCAAGAGATATGCCATATTCCTCATTTCTATAAATGGCTACTCCTGTATTTGCATTTTTTACCCCATCTATTACTCTTACTAGTGTGCTTTCATTTACTACTTCCGTAGGTGCATAATTAATAGTATAGTCGGATATTTCTATCGTTAAGTTATCATTTTCATATTCATTAAAAAGATTAATTGCTTCTTCCCTGTTCCTAAAGACAAACCATATATTACGCTCATCATAACTTAACAAAGGTAGCTTATCTGATTTAGCCTCATCTACTTCAAAGGAAATTGCATTATCTAAAAAATCATGATTTTCATATTGAACAAACCTTCCATATAAAGTTTTATTTCCCTCAAAAGTTACAGATACGCTATAATTTGGTCCATCATCTCCTGTTTCTAAACTTATAACCTTCATTTTCGCCACTTCATCCCCAATCTTAACTTCCTTTGGGTTAAAAATATTATTTAAATTACTCTCTGGATTTTTACAACCAGTTAAAATTATAGTAGTTAATAAAACAATTAGAAATAACCTTTTCACTTTTGACCACCGTCCCTATCTTGGTATCGTAACTGATATATACTTACTAATACCACACTGGATACTAATTACGCATAATTATATCTGTTTTCAGAAAAATTGTATAAACTCTAAATTTGTCACACTTTAAATTACAACATAGTGTGTGGTATAAGAATAAAAAAATATCCCTAAGGTATTAGCTTAAGAATATTTTTTATCCTATCTATTATAATTATCACGTACCACAATAGGTTCGATATGTTCGTTTTGTTTGTTCTGGTAATTTTGAATATTCGTCCTGTTCAAGTGAGTGGGCAAATGGATTCTTGAGTACTGCTAGAAGCCGTTCCATTACACCATAATCACCACTTTCTGCAGCTTTTAATGCCTCTTCCACCCTATGGTTTCTAGGAATAATTGCAGGATTGGAGCTTCGCATTAAGCCATAGGCAGACTCCTTCGTTTCTTTTTGTCTATCTAGTCTTGACTGCCACAATTCATGCCACTGTACGAATTCGCTGTCTTCGAATAAATCACTGTCCTCTAGCTTTCCAAAAGTTAGAGCACGGAAGGTATTCGTATAGTCTGAGCGTTTTTTCTCCATCAGATTAAGTAACCCCTCAATCAATGATTTATCTTCAGGTTCTTCTTTATACATTCCTAGTTTTGATCTCATACCTGAAAGCCATTCTTTCTCATATATTTCAGAGAAATTTGTTATTGACTCCTGTGCAGATTCTATAGCCTTGGACTTATCTTCATTTAATAAAGGTAACAGAGTTTCAGAAAGACGGGCTAAATTCCACCCAGCAATATTTGGCTGATTTCCATAGGCATAACGGCCCTGTCTATCTATAGAACTAAATACAGTATCAGGATCATATGTATCCATAAAGGCACAAGGTCCATAGTCTATAGTTTCGCCGCTAATAGTCATATTATCTGTATTCATTACTCCATGAATAAATCCGACCAATTGCCACTTTGCAATAAGTTGTGCCTGTCGTTTAATTACTGATTTGAGTAAGGATAGATATTTATTATCATCCTCTACTATTTCAGGGTAATGCCTTTTAATAGTATAATCAGCAAGAGCTTTAAGTTCTTCTACCGTACCCCATTTTGTTATATATTCAAAAGTACCTACACGTAAATGACTCGAAGCCACTCTAGTTAATATTGCACCGATTAGTCCTAATTCACGGTAGACTGTCTCCCCAGTTGTCACTACCGCGAGGCTTCGTGTAGTTGGAATACCTAATCCGTGCATTGATTCGCTAATAATGTATTCCCTAAGCATCGGTCCTAAGGCTGCTCTACCATCTCCACCCCGGGAGTATGCAGTTCTTCCTGGTCCTTTTAATTGAATATCAAAGCGCTCTCCCTTTGGGGTTATCTGCTCCCCAAGAAGTATTGCACGTCCATCTCCTAACATAGTAAAATGTCCAAACTGATGTCCTGCATAGGCTTGCGCTAGGGGTGATGCACCTTCAGGTATCCTATTTCCAGCAAGTATTGAAACACCCTCACGGGTTTTAAAAGTTTCTGGATTTAAACCCAAGGACATTGCTAAAGAATCATTAAGAATTACTAACTTAGGTTCACGAACAGGTAATGGACTTTGTTCAGTATAAAATGTCTTCGGTAAACTAGCATAGCTATTTTCTAAATTCCATCCTACTTCAGTTATATTTGTCATTACATCACCTTTTCTTTTATAGTTTGCACATATAATATACTATTACATTAAACTAGACCTATTTAGTATTCTACCGCACTTAATATACTATACCTTCACAAAATCGTAATAGATGACAATATCTGAATTATAGTTGCTTTTCTGCTTTACTTACTTTTCGTGGTCTTCCCTTTATGTTCATATTTTGAAGTTCTAAAAAAACCATTTCACCTTTATTATTTAATATTTCAACAAAAGTAGAAATATCCTGCACATTAATTATCCCTATATCTTCCTTAGTCATGCCATCAATACTACAAAGAGTTCCTACTATATCAGAAGGCCTCATCTTAGTCTTTTTACCAGCATTTATATGTAACCTCATTATTTCTTTACTTAATGATTCATCCTTTGCTACTTTTTTTATTGACCTAGTTTGTATTTTATCATCGAAATTAGACTTCAGTTTGTCAACTTCTTCTTTATTAGGTCTATCTTTTTTTAGAATTTCTCTACCTATATATTCTTCTATATCCCTTAGAAACTTGTTTTCATATTTAGTTACAAAGGTTATTGCTCGGCCCGCTCTACTGTTTCGCCCAGTTCTGCCAATTCTATGAACATACACTTCCCTGTCCTGAGGTATGTCGTAATTAATTACTAGTGAAATATTATCTATGTCTATACCTCTTGCTGCAACATCCGTTGCTATTAAATACCTAAAATAGCCCTGTTTAAAATCTCTCATGACCCTTAATCTATCCTCTTGCTCCATACCCCCATGAATTTTCTCACAAGTGTAGTTTTCATATTCCAGCTCTTCATAAACATAATCAACTGCCTGCTTCGTATTACAAAAGATTATACAGCTATCTGGATTTTCGGTTATAGTTATGTCACTTAATAAATCCATCTTTTCTCGTACGTCTATTGTGTAGACTTCTTGATAAATACGATCAAAGGCTTTGCTCTCTTCCTCGACATCAATATATATAGGATTTTTCATATATTTTTCGCACAGGTTTTCAATATCCCTAGGCATAGTAGCTGATAATACCGTAGTTACACGGTCTTGTGGTAAACTATCTACTATATATTCTAAATCATCAACAAAACCCATATTAAGCATTTCATCAGCCTCATCTATTACTAGATATTTTATGTTAGATGTATCCAAAGTACCCCTTTCTATGTGATCTATAATTCGGCCAGGAGTACCTACTACAACATGACTTTTCTGCTTAAGTTCTTTTTCTTGAATATGAAAAGGGGATTTCCCAAAAACAACTGGTACCTTTACCCTTTTGAATCTCCCAATATTAAAGATATCTTCCTTTACCTGCATAGCTAATTCACGAGTCGGAACAATTACCAGCCCCTGTGGTTTATTTTCTTCCCAATCTAACAATTCACATATAGGTATGGCAAATGAGGCTGTCTTTCCACTTCCAGTTTGAGACTTGACTATTACATCCTTCTTCTTAAGTAATGCAGGTATAACCTGTTCTTGCACCTTAGTAGGATTCTTGTAATCTAACATACTAATTGATTTAAGTAACTCTTTACTCAATTTAAAATCATTAAAACTCTTCATATTAATCATCTCTCTCTTATATATACATTTTTTTATTTCATTATACATTCAACTTAAGTACCTCTGATTTATTAGGTCCTAGGTTATAAGCTTAACCGTCTTGTATTTATAGTACCCGGGTTATTTATAAATAAACGTTAATCATCTAAAGCTGAGTAATCTGACTAAAGGTGTCTATAGTTCTGATTACTGCATCTGTCGGCAGTCCACCCATAACAAACTTTTCGTAGGGGGTTCCTATGACAGACTCCATTATAGCTATTACCCCTCTGTCATCCTCAGTCCTTATTAATCTGCCACAGCCCTGTTTTAATTTAATTCCCATCTCTGGATAATCAACTGACGTTAAAGGATTAAGGCCTTCTTCTAATACATCTTTACGTTGTTGTTCAATTAATGGATCCATTGAAGGAAAAGGAAGTTGCCAAACTACTACTAAAGATAGGGTTTCTCCTGGTACATCAATACCCTCCCAAAAACTAGAACCGACAAGCACTGAGGATACATCTTCTCTGAACTTGCGTACTAAATAACCCCTATCCCCTTTGTCCTCCCAAAGAACTTCGAAGGGTAATACATGTTCCTTAATGCTTGCTCTAATTTTTCTAACTTCCTCTAGGGAATTAGTAAGAATTAAAGCCCGTCCACTATTAAGTCTCAATAAATTTACTAATTGGTTTATCTTTTGCGAGAACCTATCTTCGTCACTCTCCTCTGACAACTCTTTTGATAGATAGACTACAACTTGTTCTTCTATATCAAATGGACTCCCAACCGTTGAAGTTGTCGGTTTATCTAGACCAAGAGTACGTGAGAAATAGCTGAAATCCCCCTCGTTACTTAGTGTAGCAGATGTAAATATGACAGGTAATTTCTTATTATATAAATAGTTATTTAACATTTTACTTAAATTTTTAGGGACTACCCAAAAACTATCATCTGTTTTATCTATCCACGAAATTGCAAATTTATTATTATCCCACTGAAACATATCTAAAGCCATTATTGCCCTCTCTATTTGTGTTTCATATATCTGTATTACACATTCCATTACTGTCTCCGTATATAATTCATATTCAATTTGTAATTCTTGCAGCAAGTCATCTAATGCCTTATGAAAAGTCTTTGCTGCAGAGAGTAAAGCATCATCTACCCGAAGGGCAGATCTCTCTGACTGGTCATCTTCAATCTCACATCTAAAAAGTTCTTCAAAAAAGTTCGTAGATGATTGATCTAAGTCAATTGCTGCAGAAATTAAAGAATCCCTGGCCCCTTGAATTTGTTCTATTGTATAGACAATATTATCAATATCCTCTTTATTAATTTGTTGTCCTGCACTCATTGCTGCAGGCAATACTACCTTATGGCCTTCATCAAAAATAACCGCTGAATAATTAGGGAGAATTGGCAACTTACCTTCATCAATACGTTCTTCTCTTGTCCAAAGGTCTTTGAAAAACACATTGTGATCAGCAATAATCAAATCCGATGACGATCGGTAGTGTTCCCTTGCCCTAACTAATTTACAAAATCCAACACTTGAACAAGTTTCACATTGCACTGACTCATCCCAACTAATCTGCTTCCATATACGATCAGGTATTTGGGGCATCTCAGATCGTTCGCCTAACTTAGTACTCTTTAACCAGCTATATATTTCGTTGGATTTTACATCATCCTCAAATACTGTACTTAATCCATTCACCCTAGCATCACATATATATTGACCTGGATCCTTTGCCATACGAGCATCAATCTCTAATCCAAGTACACTTGACAGGGATTTAATATCTCCCTCGGGACCGGCTAATTGTTCCTGTAGTGCTGTAGACGCACAGGCTATTACTACAGGCTTCCCTGTAAATCGGGCATAGGCTATAGCAGTTAGTAGGTAAGCGAATGTCTTACCTGTACCAAGTCCAGCTTCTGCTAGATGTACTTTCTTATTACAAACAGCATCCGCCAGCTGATAGGCAGTATATATCTGTTCTTCCCTAACCTCATACCCATGTTCTGGGATAATATCATAAAATACATCCCCTATCCAGCTAGATAGCTTAGATAGGAATTCCTCATTACTATTATATTCAAATGGCATTCTTAATCCTGCGGACATGCTTAGTTCCTCCTATTTAACACTATTTATTAATACCTCTTTAAGAAGGGTTTATAACTTAATAAATAACAGACTGAAACAATCTTACCATTTCGGGCTTTTTTTAACAATCCAATTTTTATTAAATAATCTAATATATGAGCTTCTACCAGTATTCTTTTACTTTTGTTATATAAAATACGGATATTAGTAATTGATCTACATAAAATTATTGCCAATTATTTATATAATAAGCATTTTGCTTCCTATATGGCCTTTTAGGTCCTATGTATATATATCTAAATCTACATGGAAAATATTGAGCAATATTAATTCATAATTAGTTTACATAAGTACATTATACTCGTTAGTACAATAACATAACAAAGGAGGATCATGATGTTACAGTTAAAAAATATTTCTAAAAGTTATACTACAGGGAGCTTTACACAGCTTGCCTTAAACAATATTAGTCTTAATTTTAGAAAAAGTGAGTTTGTTGCAATACTAGGACAAAGTGGATCAGGAAAAACTACTTGTTTGAATATAATTGGTGGTTTAGATCAATATGAGAAGGGTGATTTAATTATCAATGATAAGTCAACTAAGCATTTTAAGGATTCTGACTGGGACGCTTATCGTAATAATAGTGTGGGGTTTATATTCCAGAGCTATAATCTAATCAATCATCTAAGCATTATAGATAATGTTGAAATGGGAATGACTCTAAGTGGTATATCTGCAAATGAAAAAAGAAAAAAAGCCATGGAGGTATTAGAGAAGGTTGGTTTAAAAGATCATACACATAAAAAACCAAATCAACTATCTGGTGGACAAATGCAACGGGTAGCTATTGCCCGTGCCCTCGCTAATGATCCAGATATAATACTAGCAGACGAACCAACCGGTGCATTAGATACATCTACGAGTGAACAAATTATGAAACTCATTAAAGAAATTGCAAATGATAAATTAGTTGTAATGGTTACCCATAATCCTGAGCTAGCTGAGGAATATGCGGACCGTATAGTGAAGTTTAAAGATGGTGAAATATTAGATGATAGCAACCCATATTTAGAAGTTAGTAAAGTTACGGAATACAGATTAAATAAAACTAGTATGGGATTTGGAACAGCACTAAAGTTATCTGGTAAGAATATTGGTACTAAAAAGTGGAGAACAGCACTTACGGCCTTTGCCTCTAGTATTGGTATTATCGGTATCGCACTTATATTAGCCCTATCCTCCGGATTCCAGATTCAAATAGATAATTTTCAAAGAGATACTCTTTCGGAATTTCCTATAATTATTTCTCAGACTGCGGTTAACACTAATATAGAAAGTATGAATAGAGTGCGGGGGGAAATGTCAAGTGAACGAGAACTGAAATCTACTGATTCAAAGGAGGTATTTCTTTATGATCCTTCGGAAGGTGCATTCATGCATAATAATGAGTTCACAAATGAATATATTGAATACGTTAATAAAATCGACCCTAAAATTTTAAATAGTATAGGATATACTCGGTTAACTGGTATGAATCTACTTCGTCAAATAAATGGTGAAATCAAACCAGTAACCTTAACAGGTAACGGAGGAAATAGTAATAGTCAAGGAATGTCACAAGGAATGAATACAATGGGTCTATCCTCTTATCCTGAATCTATAGATGATTCATCTGTATCTTACTTGGAAAAAAACTACGATATTCTCTCAGGTGAATATCCAAAGGATGAGACAGGATTAGTTTTGGTTATAGATGAACAGAATCGTATTAACTACTCGGTATTAGAAGGTTTAGGATTTGAAACTGATGCTATGAAAAACATTAAATTCGAGGACATAGTTGGAACTGAGCTAAAACTAATCCCTAATGATGATTTCTACTTAGAAACACAATTAGGAACTTTTCTCCCAAATAGGGATTTCGAGAGGTTGTATAATTCAGAAAGAAATATAACTTTAAAAATTGATGGAATTGTCCGTTTAAAAGATGATTCTTCCTATGGCATTATTAGTAATGGAATAGCTTATAGCGATAGACTAGTGCAAAAAATCATAGATATAGAAATCAACTCAAAAATTGTTAAAGCACAACTTAGCTCAAACTATAACGTTATTAGTATGGAGCCACTAAATGAAACCTCAAAGGAGGCATTTTTATCATACTTGGGTGGAGAATCAACTCCCTATATGATCTACTTGTTCCCAACTGACTTTACTTCTAAGGATTTAGTACTAGAGTATTTAGATGAATATAATGTAGGCAAATCTGATGAAGATATAATTTTATACACTGATTTAGCAAGTACTATGTCAGAAATGACCGGTGGTATTATGAACGCCATAACCCTAGTTCTAATTGCCTTCGCCTCAATTTCCCTTGTTGTATCACTGATTATGATTGGAATTATAACATATATATCAGTATTAGAGCGTACAAAGGAAATTGGTGTTCTAAGGGCTTTAGGTGCAAGAAAAAAAGATATTACTAGGGTATTTAATGCAGAGACATTTATAATTGGTGGCTTCTCTGGTGTACTAGGTATTAGTATTGCGTACCTCCTTTCTATACCTTTAAATATTATAATTGAGAGACTGACGAAATTACCTAATGTGGCACAATTAAACCCTCTTCACGCGATACTTTTAATTTTAATTAGTTTAGCCCTCACATTAATTGGAGGTGCAATACCTGCAAGGATGGCCGCTAAGAAAGATCCCGTTGAAGCATTGAGATCAGAATAATTTATTTAATAACTGACAATGCTGATATATCATTAAAATTATTATTTATTTAAGTTAATATGTTGATGTACAAAAACAACACCCGTAGTTTAACTCTTACAGGTGTTGTTTTTCTGTATCATATACTTGTTGTTTTATATCCCCATCTACACCCTGCTTAATAAGACGCTACCTAGCAATCCAGATAAGCTTAGAGGGCCAAGGGGCACTGTTCCAAATATATTATTTAATAGAGGTATATATAGAATTCCTAAAAGGGTGACTATTGACACCACTGTCATGGACCTCATATATCTACTTGTTTTTTTAGTTTTACTAAATCTACTATCATATAGATTAATAGTTTGACAGAGTATAAAGTTACTAAAGGCCAAGGTTTTTGCCTTAGCTAGACTAGCACCAAGTAATAGAGAAACTTTAAATATGGCAAATGTGCTAATCCCAATGCTTAGTCCCCTTCTAACAATTTTGTTTCTTAATTTTGAATCGAATAAACGGCCCTTATTTGATATAGGAGTATCCAGTAAAACATTCTCAGGTGGGGACTCCAACGCTAAAGAAGATCCCAGTAGTGTTTCGGATACGAGGTTTATCCAAATCATCTGTACAGCTAAAAAGGGTGCTGGCATACCCATCATAAACGCAAAGAAAATAGCTAACATTTCGCCAATTGCTCCGGCAAATAGATATTTTAAAGTACTTCTAATATTTTGAATAACACTTCTTCCCTCTTCTATTGCAGCTACTATTGTGGAGAAATCATCATCTACCAGGGTTATACAGGCAGCGTCCCGGGCAACATCACTTCCATTCTTACCCATGGCGATACCTACGTGTGCCTCCTTTATGGCAGGGGCATCATTAACACCATCTCCCGTCATTGCAACCGTATGTCCTTGCCGCTTTAAAGCCTTTACTATTCTATACTTTTGTTCAGGATTGGTTCTCGCAAAAACTTGTACTTTCCCTATAACATTATCCAATTCCTTATCATCCATTAAATCGAGTTCACTTCCATTAACGACTAAACCGTCTGTTAGTAGATTAAGCTGTTTACCTATAGCTCGGGCGGTTTCCATGTGATCACCGGTAATCATAATGACTCTAATCCCGGCCCGTAAGCATTTTCGTATTGACTCCTTAACCCCATCCCTTGGAGGATCCTCCATACCAACAAAGCCTAAAAATGCAAAGTCTTTACTTGTATCATCCTCTTGATCGTTTAGGATCTTATACGAAAATGCTAGGGTTCTTAAACCTTTAATAGCCATTTTATTACACGAATCCTCAATTTTTTCCTTATCTGCTTTAGTAAGTAATCTTTCCTTTCCATTTTCGTAAATAAACCTGCAGTTTCCTAAAACTTTGTCAATCGAACCTTTACAAAAGGCTTGGACTATATCTTTCTTCCTATTATGCACTATGGATAACATAAATCTTCTTTCACTATCAAAGGGTACTTGCTTTACACATTCATTAGCACCCCTTAGTAACTCCGTCTTTATATTCCCTTTCTCCGCTAAAGCTATAAGTGCCCCTTCAGTAGGATCCCCTTGCACTTCCCATTTTTTATTGGTATTTACAAGAACTGCATCATTACAAAGTACTCCTGTTTTAAGTAGTACACCAAGGGCAGGATTTGACTCTGAGTGTCTTATTACTGGCATAATATCACCTACTGGATTGTATCCAGTACCCGATACATTATATAGACACCCTCCAGCGTACACTTCCCTGACTGTCATCTCATTTAAGGTTAGGGTTCCTGTCTTATCACAGCATATTACATCTGCAGCTCCTAAATTTTCCACTGCAGCCATCCTACTAACGATTGCATTCTTTTTGGCCATACGACGAACACTTATAACCATACAAGTAGTGACCGTAACAGGAAGTCCCTCTGGAATTGCCCCTAAGAAAAAGGTAACACCCATCATTAATACTTGAGCAAAACTGCTCCCTGTAAGTAAAGCAATGCTACCAACCACAGAGAAAAATAACAAATAGATTTTTATAAGCTTGTTAATGAATCCCTCTGCAGCATTTTCTAAGTGGGTTGACTCCTCTTCTATATTATCCAACATATTAGCTATTTTACCAAGTTCAGTATTTCTCCCTGTACTAACAACCACTGCCCTAGCTATCCCTGACAATACAGTGGTTCCCATATATAGCATATTATTTCTACTACCAATGTCAGTATTTAGTGTACAACTTCTATTGTTCTTAGAAACCCCAATAGACTCTCCTGTTAAGGATGACTCATTTACCTTTAGATCCTGTGAGGATATAATTCTAGCATCCCCTGGTACTTTATCCCCAGCCTGGAGTAATATAATATCCCCTGGTACTAAATATTTAGAATCGATTTCATCCTTTTTTCCGTTTCTAATAACAGTTGACTTTTGGACTAAAAGATTTTGCAGAGCATCCAGTGAACCTTCTGATTTGGATTTTTGAATAGCCCCTATACTAACTTGAAAAAGAACGATACTACCTAAGGCAATAGCCTCTAAGAATTGTCCTAAAAATAGGGATACGACACTGGAAGCAAGTAATACCTTAACACAAATATCCCTTAAACCATCTCTAAGATTTGAAAAGAAATTCCTTTTCTTTTCCTTTGCTATTATGTTTAATCCATGTACCTTATACTTTTCCTCCAAATTCATAGAAGACAGGCCATATTGGAGATCTGTATTTAGTTTCTTTTCTAAATATGATGTATTTACAACGTGATATGGGTAATTAGTTTTTTTATTTGGTGCAGAAACATCTCTTAATATAGCACGTTGTTCCCTAGAAATATTTGTCTTCCTACTAGGGTCAGTGTCTTTATGGATTATGTTTTTTCCACTGACGTAATTGTTGATTTCTACTTTAATAAACTTTTCATTTATTACTTCCTCATTAAATACAACTAAAATCCTTCCAGTTGAAGGATTCGCCTTAGCCAACTTAATTCCATTGAGTGATCCAATATATCTAGATAACCCTATGGAAAAAATTTCATCACGATATATTTTATCAACTGATATTCTTAATCGCTTACAAACTAATAAATCCTCATCCGTATGTACCATCTCTTTTAAAGCCTGCAACATTAATATTTCACCTATCTCTAATGTTTTTTTTAAAATTTCTTATTAGTTATTTACTTTATACAGTAATAATATACCGTTTTCATATGATAATCTGATAAATTATTTAACAAAAAATTAATACAAATATACTATAAATCATGATATAATAATGATAATTATTATCAAACGTTTAAGGGGGCACTTAATGTGATTAATAAATATGTAGTTATTAATAATGAAAATAATTATATAGAAAATAAATGTATATCAATTATTGAAGAGCACTTAGACCTTTTCTTTTCATCATGTTTGAAATCTACTTATGGGTATTCTATAATGATATCCAATAATCTTAATATATTTAATTTACAATCCTTTGAAAGTATGGTTATTTCAAATAAAGAAATAGAAGAAGTTATTTCTACTATTCTAGGAAAAATAAATGCAGAGATAGAAAAAAACTTAGGTTTTTATGTTGAGGTGGATAACGTAAATAGTTTTAATTCTTCAAGTCTACAATTACATAAAAATTTAGTTGATACGGTAGAAATCTTCAAAGCCTCACAAAAGATTACAAAATTCTGTGAAAAAACTATTAAGACCTTCTTCCAAAAGGCCTTTAAAAATCTTTGTCCTTTTAGACCTGCACAACATGTAGTCAAACAATTCCGTATTAGTAGTAAAATATTAGGTAATAAAAGCCATGCTACTCAGGTGGAAATTCACCAAGATAAAATATATAGACAAATTCAAGGAATGCTGTTAAATCTAAAAATAGATATCCGTAATCATCTGATGGAAAAAACCCTTGAAAATATTTCTTACATCCGAGAAAATGTTATTAAATCAAATAACTATTCCATAGCATAAGCTTAAAAGATTTAGAATTAATATTAAATATTAAAAAACAAGGTAACAATTACCTTGTTTTTTTTCGTTAAACTCTTGAATCTTCAACTTAAACCTTTATTAGTATCGTATAGATTCTTTCTATTTTGTTAAAGATATTATAAGGAATAAAAAAAAAGGAGGAATTTATATGGATGACCAAAATAAAAGTGTATCTAATGAAAAACACAATATAGAAAACGAACTTAATGAACTAAAAAATCAGTACAATAGTTTAATAAAAGAATTCAAGATGTTAAAAGAAAACGATGTTAAAATAAATAAACTCAAGGAAAATATGACTATTTCCCAACAAGAATTTAGTCAGATGAATCAAACCCTGCAGGAAATAACGAATAAATTAAACTGTATCTCCGATGAAAATAGACAGAAAAAGGCTATGAGAAATAGGGGCAGCATGATGGGCATGATGGGTGGCATGATGGGTGGAATGCTGAGAAAAACTGCCGTAATGACTATTGGTACTGTTATGAAAGTTGCAGATGTTACTATGAGAACAGTATCTATGGCAAAGGAAGGTATAGAGGATATAGTGGCTGAGGCGCAATATGAAAATACTAAAAAACGAAGAAATGAACACGAATACTGTGAAGAGTAATGATTAACATAAGTACTGAACATATAGAAGTTATATCTTCGATACCAGGCAGACTTAGATTAAATACTAGTAGAATTTTCAATTGGAATTTGTTTAGGGATAATGTAATAAATTCTCTGTTTAAATTAACTGGAATTAGAAACATTATCTATAATAAAAATACAAGGAATACCCTAATACTTTATAATGAGAAGTATCTCAATGAGTCAAAAATTATTCATTATATACGAAAATTCAATTGTGCAAAAATGGTTGTTCTTACTCCCCCTGATGACCAGTCATTAGTTACAGAAATTATAAAGTCATTAAGCCCTATAAAATTAATAAAAAATAGAAATGATTGGACCCAGGAGAATGAATATTCTACCTCTAGAACTCTTATAAAAACAGGACTTGCCGTAGGTGCTATAGGATTAGCTCTTACGGCTACCCCATTGAATTTAATTTCCGTTGCAATTTTAAGTTATCCTGGTATAATGTTTGCCGTGTCTTCAGCAGCCCACTATTTTATAACTAATATAGCAAATCGCCATAGAATCTTCATTAGAAATAATGAAACCATTAAAACTTTTAATAACACTACTGATTTATTAATAGATGATACTGTTCTCTTTGATTTATCTTTAGATGGTTTAACTAATGCAGATAAAAGTTCAGATTCTGTATCTTCTAATTTTAAAACTCTACAGCATATAATTAAGCCCTATACAAAGGACTTTATTCAAAAATTCAGAAAGTGTGGATTTATTGATATTACAACTCTGACAACTAACAAAAATAGTATAGTTGAGCAAGGCTCTAAATATCTAGGGATTGATAAGATTTATGAAATAAACAAACAAAATAGTAGTTTAGCACAGAACAGAGAAAAACAAATGGTTACTGTTATAGGATGTATAAATGGTATTAAAGAGTATACTCAGCATACAAAACCTAGTACAACTATAGGGATACATCCTGAGACTTCCACTCTATTGCAGGATAATGACGCCAATATTAACGTACATTCAAAGGATGTAATATTAATACCTAAATTTTTACGATATGGTCAAATCACTCATGAGCTAATTAATCGTTCTCAAGTTCTGGCATTAACCATTAATGCTATTGCTTTAATTATGACTTTAACCAGACAAATCCATCCGATTATGGCCTTATCTATATATATAATAAACTTGTTATTACAAATAATACTATTACAAAACAATACGGAAAAATATAAAGGAGTACTATTTAATGAATTCTAGTGCAACGGGAATAGATATAAAAGAAAGTTTAATAAAAGCAGAACAATTATTAAAGGGTGTTATTTTAAAAAGCTTTGAGGAATTGGAACAAAACCCTGAGAAAGAAAAGGAAATTATAGACTTATTAATTCAACATGGTAAAAATTTAAATGATTATTTCTTTGAAGTTTCAGAAAAAAGAGGTAATGATAAATTAGCGAAAAGTCTTATCAAACATGTGATGTTCAAGAAGTTTTAAAAAGATATGTACTCCAAGGAAGGAGAATCCTTACATTATGAATAGAAAACTTATTTATTTGCTTGGACTCGGAATAATTAGCCTTCAACTTTATAATTCACAAATGAAAAATAATGATAATATCATTGAGGAACCTGACACTTTCATAAATAATGAATATTTAGATATAGAACAAAGAATTAAAGAATTGAGTTATAAAACTATGCAATTACAAAACAAAGTTAATAAACAAATACAAAGCTTAAATACTTAGATATAGATAGAGGTGTAGATTTTGATTGAAATTAGTGCCCTACCTGGACGAATAAGATTTAGAGTTCCTCATCTTCTCAGTAAAGAGGTGGCTAACTATATTCATGTTTCTATAGAAAGACTAAGAGGTGTAAAGTATAGTAAGGTTAATCATTACACCTCTTCTATTCTTGTGGTCTATAATAGTAAACATTTGAATAAGCAGACTATTGAATTTGAAATTAATAATATTTTGGATTATAGAAATCATTATAAGGAAAACCACCTACTTAAGCAAGAGGAAGTCTATATTAGTGCCGTAAGGAATAGAGATAGATCTCGAAATAGACTACTATTCTATGGCTCTCTTTACGGTCTTTTTAAATTTAAAACTTACTTATTTGGCCAATTTTCGATTAGTAGAAATATACGTCTACTAACTGTAGCCTCTGCAATTACAATTATAGAAGGTTATCCCACACTCAAACGCTTTTTAAGTAATCTACCAATAAAATCGCCTGTGTTGTCGGATTTCCTATTAAAGATAACTGCCATGGCCCTGATCTTTTTAAGAGAAGATGCCACAGGTTGTTTCCTGTTAAGTTTAAAATATTTGAATGATTATTTAAGATACTCTACAGAAGTAGAATACCTAAGGATGATTAACCAAAGTATAGATAAAAACTCAAATATGGTAAGATTAGAATCAACAGATGGAATAGAACTTCTAACACCAATTTCGTCATTAGAAATTGGTGATGTAGTTTCCTTAAGGGAAGGGGACTACATACCAGCTAACGGTATTATTACGACTGGAACAGCAGCAATAGATGAGTTATTTGCTTCAGGTTATGTAGATATCAAAAATAAAGTAGTAAATGATAGGTTACATGAGGGTTCCAAGGTCCTGTCTGGTGAAATTACTATGAAAGTTCTCGAAATACCCTTTAGTGCAGAGAAAATACAAAATTCAATAGAACAGTTACTTATACATGAAAAAGTTACTTCCTATGAAGAATCGATAGGCTACTTCTCATTTATAATGGCCTTCATTAAGTATTTTACTACTGGTGATATATTAAGTTCCATGTCCATTATGCTTTTACTCTGTCCTACGGGCTCTCGACTTGCAGTGAATGCTGGAGTGAATAGTTATCATCATCTTCTAGGAAAGCATGATATTTTCCTTAGAAACCCAGGTACTCTGGAAAAGATGTCACAACTTAATCATGTTGCCTTCGATAAGACGGGTACTCTAACCCAAGGGGCATCACATACAGTTAGAGAGGATGCTCCAAAATTAATACAATCTTTAAAAGAAATGGGTGTAACAAAGCTATCTTTAATATCTGGAGATAGTAAGGAAAAAACCCTCTCTATAGGTAAAGAGTTAAACATTGATAATATCTATAGCAACTGTAGCATGCAAGAAAAGGGCATTGTAATTAATATGTTAAAAGATCAAGATACTATTATGATGGTTGGTGACGGAGTAAACGATTTATTGGCTATGGAATATGCAGATGTGAGCGTTGGCCTAGTACATACATCATGTGATAAGGTTAAGTTACATACTGATTACGTTCTATTTGATAATGATTTGGAGAAGATAGCAGACCTTATAGTACTATCACAAAGATCCTATGGAACTATAAATCATACTATTAACTTTTCAAAATATTATAACATTGCTCTGGGGGTATTATCCCTATTCATACCTTTCAATCCTTACTATGCAAAAACCTTAAATACAATTAATTCTATGTCTGTTATGTTGCTAAGCAAAAGAATTGAATATTATAAACCAAATTCAAAACCCCAGACTGTTAATTAAAAACAGTCTGGGGTTAATCAAATTAAGTTTTACTTAAGGAAAACTTTAATATTACATAGATGTCATTTTCTAAGTAATATCCCAATAATCCCAAAAAATGCAAATAACACAGCGCATAATGTCCTAAAATTTAATATACGAACTAATTTAGATTCAATTTCCTCTATTCGCTTGTTTTCATTCTTAGCAACTACATTTCTAAAAACTATATCACTAATTCCTAATAAAATGGCAAAAAATACAGAAATAATTGAAAATATTTTAGCTAAATTGATGTCAAATAGGTTAATAATGTTTCCTCCTTCGTAAATTACATGTAATATTTTATATTCTAATTCATTATTAGCATTTAATTTCAAAGCTTGCCTGTCTATAGCATATGAAATAAACTAAGGCCCAATCCAAGAAACTTCTCAGAAATTGAGCCTTTATTTATATATCTATATGTTTTTAGTATTCCTATTCTGTTAATTCATATCCATTAACAAATACAAAGTATGCCTCGACAGCCCCAGAATAGTTCTCTTTTTGCTTTTCTCCAACCTCATAACTAAACTGAATCCTTCTTAATAGATCAATAGTTACCTCAGAACCAGCTTCTACAACCTCATCTAAATTCACATTAAACACTCTCTCGACTGCCTTAGCCCACTTAATGATATCATTTATCGCATTTAGGCCTAACACTTTACCTATTGAATAATATTTTCCAATGTATTCTCCCTGTTCCTTTAAGTATCCCTTAAAATCTACTTCTACCATTATGATTCCCCCAATCTAAATTAGTTAGCTCAACTATACTATATGAATTCCTCATATTCTATGTGCTATGTCAAATATTATTATCCTTTAAGGGATTACGAAAGGGATATAGAAATTAGTTATTATATAGTTAAGAAGACAAGTCTAGACCCTATTCAATCTGAGTTATAACTAGATGTGCCGATACAGGTCTTGTTCCACCAGCAAGTGGAGTAATGGTTAACGCAGTCGCATTGCCTTCTGGATTTCGTACAGTTAATATTGAATTAACTTCTGTTGTAGTTACTAGCGCTATACCTACAATCTGAGTAGTGCCTGTGGCTCTTCCTACAACTGTATATTCTAAATCTGCCCCATTAAGGGTTAATATCAGTTGTCCAGCCTCACTCACACTTACTTGAAATGAAACTTGGTATGTTCCAATTTCTAGCAAATTAAAAGTAGCGGGACCTGTTCGTGTTATTGCACCACTATTAGGTCCATCTTGTGGGAAGCTTACATCTGTGCCTGGCGCTACTGTTGTAGCATTATCAGGTGGCATCAATGCATAAAAATCTGCATAGTTTAATACTCCTGCTGGCCCTGTTGCTCCTGCTGGTCCTGCTGGCCCTGTTGCTCCTGCTGGCCCTGTTGCTCCTGCTGGCCCTGTTGGCCCTGCTGGTCCTTCTGGTCCTGTTGCTCCTTCTGGTCCTGTTGCTCCTGCTGGCCCTGTTGCTCCTGCTGGCCCTGTTGCTCCTGTTGGCCCTGCTGGTCCTGTTGCTCCTGTTGCTCCTGCTGGCCCTGTTGCTCCTGCTGGTCCTGTTGGTCCTGGAGGGCAGTCGTCACATGGCTTATGACATTTCTTTGGATGTCTATTACAGCTGCGAAAATCAACACAATTCTTATATTCAGACCTCTCTAGTATAATGTAACATTTGGTATTTAATATATCTTCATTACATTTACTCTTCATCTTTAAAAC
>Ga0194136_1000557_pt1 | contig 19175 bp, 16 predicted proteins | sample TARM_MetaG_T3A_1_FD_134023 | JGI IMG/M metagenome (GOLD analysis project Ga0194136, IMG submission 134023) | Freshwater microbial communities from Pennsylvania, USA, analyzing microbe dynamics in response to fracking - TARM_MetaG_T3A_14 (version 2) | ecosystem: Environmental > Aquatic >...
AACAGCAAGCGCGGACGCTGGCGATGCGCGGCCATCCAGTCCAGCACATGTTGCAGGCCCTGCACATACAACCGCTGGTACAGCTCGGCATCACGCCGGCCAGCAGCCGGGCAATACACCAGATAATCAATCCGTGCCGGCCAGTCCGGCGGGCACTCGGGCGCACACAAATCCGCCGCCAACCCCTGCACCCCATCCGGCAGGCCCTCGGGATTGCGCCGCAGGCCGGTCACCTGCCAGCCTCGTGCCTGCAGACGACGCGCCAACTCACTGCCAAGGTCGCCGCATCCGGCGATCAGAACCTGTTTCATCTTGATTGTTTTCCTCTATCAAGCAACCGGCTATGCTTCGTCAAAATCAACGGAAACAGTATACGCCATGACCCTTACCGAACTGCGCTACATAGTGACGCTGGCCCAGGAGCAGCATTTCGGACATGCCGCCGAGCGCTGCCATGTGTCGCAGCCAACCCTCAGTGTTGGTGTCAAGAAACTTGAGGAAGAGCTTGGGGTAATGATCTTCGAGCGTTCCAAGACAGCCGTCCGCGTCACGCCAATTGGCCAACGTATCGTTGCCCAGGCGCAGAAGGTGCTTGAAGAGGCCAGCGCCATTCGTGAACTGGCCAGCGCAGGCAAGAACCAGCTGGCCGCGCCACTGAAAGTTGGCGCCATCTACACCATCGGTCCTTACCTGTTTCCGCATCTGGTTCCGCAGTTGCACCGGGTTGCCCCGCAAATGCCACTGTACATCGAGGAAAACTTCACCAGCGTGCTGCGTGACAAATTACGCAACGGTGAGCTCGACGCCATCATCATCGCACTGCCGTTCAGCGAGGCCGATGTACTGACCCGCCCCCTCTACGACGAACCCTTCAGCCTGTTAATGCCAGCTGACCACCCTTGGGCGCTGCGTGACAGCGTGAGCCTCGACGAACTGGATGACGACAAACTGTTGCTGCTTGGCGAAGGCCACTGTTTCCGCGAGCAGGTACTGGAGGCGTGTCCGACCCTGCGCAAAAACGAAGAACACAGCCGTCATACCACTATAGAATCCACTTCGCTGGAAACCATCCGGCATATGGTCGCCTCGGGTATCGGCATGACCGTGTTGCCCCTGTCAGCTACCGATGACCGCTATTACAGCACTGACCTGCTGGTGACCCGGCCATTCCGTACACCGGCTCCGTTCCGTACCGTGGCGATTGCCTGGCGCGCCAGCTTTCCACGACCCAAGGCGATTGAGCTGCTGTGTGATTCGATCCGCCTGTGCTCGGTGCGCCCCGCAGGCAAGCCGGACTGAGCGTGCGGATGGACGCCGGCACACCACTGACCCAACTCAAGGGCATTGGCCCTGCGCTCGCCGAAAAACTCCAGCGCCTTGGCATGGACTGCATCGAGGACGTGCTGTTCCACCTGCCGCTGCGCTACCAGGATCGCACCCGCATCACACCGATTGCCGCGCTGCGTCCCGGCATGGATGCGGTAATTGAGGGTGTGGTGGCCGCCGCCGATGTGGTGCAGGGACGGCGACGCAGCCTGATCTGTCGCCTGCAGGATGGCAGTGGCACCCTGAGCCTGCGCTTTTTCCACTTTTCCGCCGCCCAGTTGGCCAACCTGCAGCGCGGCAGTCGCTGGCGCTGTTACGGTGAGGTACGCAGCGGCGCCAGTGGCCTGGAAATCTACCACCCGGAAATGCAACGCATCGAGGCCAGCCTGCCACGGCCGGTAGAAACCAGTCTGACGCCCATCTACCCGACCACCGAAGGGCTCTCGCAACTGCGTCTTCGCAGTCTTGCGGATGCCGCCCTGGGCTGGCTGGAACAGGGCCATCTGCTGCCCGACCTGTTGCCCGCAGAACTGCTGCCGGAGGCCGGTATGCCCGACCTGCACCAGGCTCTGCGCTGGCTGCACCGGCCGCCACCCGGCACTGATGTGCAGGCCATCGAGTCCGGCCAGCATCCGGCCAGTCGGAGGCTGATCTTCGAGGAACTGCTGGCGCACCAACTGGCCATGCTGCAATTGCGCAACCGCCTGCGCCGCCTGCAAGCCCCGGTACTCAAGGCCGAGGGCGAATTGCACCAGCGCTTTATCGATAATCTGGGTTTCGCTCTGACCGACGCCCAGCAACGGGTTGGCGAGGAAATCCGCCAGGACCTGCAGCGCAACAAACCGATGCTGCGCCTGGTACAGGGTGATGTCGGTGCCGGCAAGACGGTGGTTGCCGCACTGGCCGCACTGCAGGCCATCGAGGCTGGCTGGCAGGTGGCCTTGATGGCCCCCACCGAGCTGCTGGCAGAACAGCATTTCGACAACTTCCGGCGCTGGCTGGCGGCACTTGGCATCTCCACCGCCTGGCTGGCCGGCAAGCTAAAGGGCAAGATCCGCGACAACCAGCTGCAACTGATTGCCAGTGGTGAAGCGGCCATGGTGGTCGGCACCCACGCGCTGTTTCAGGCCGATGTGCAGTTCCACAAGCTGGGACTGGTGATCATCGACGAACAACACCGCTTTGGTGTCGAACAGCGGCTGGCATTGCGCGACAAGGGTAGCGCCGGCGACTGCTCGCCGCACCAGCTGATCATGACCGCCACGCCTATCCCGCGCACCCTGGCAATGAGCGCCTATGCCGATCTGGACACCTCGATCCTCGACCAGCTGCCACCCGGACGCACGCCGGTAAATACCGTGCTGATCGGCGACAGCCGGCGTGACGAGGTGATCGAGCGGGTTCGTGCTGCCTGCGGCGATGGCCGGCAGGCCTACTGGGTGTGCACTCTGATCGAGGACTCCGAACAGTTGCAGGCACAGGCTGCCGAAGCCACCTGGCAAACCCTCTGTGAAAGCTTGCCGGAGCTGTCAATCGGCCTGGTGCACGGACGCATGAAAGCAACCGAGAAGGCCACAATCATGGCGGCGTTCAAGGCAGGGGAGTTACACCTGCTGGTCGCTACCACGGTCATCGAAGTCGGCGTCGATGTGCCCAATGCCAGCCTGATGATCATCGAGAACCCCGAACGCCTGGGCTTGGCCCAGCTGCATCAGCTGCGTGGCCGGGTCGGCCGGGGCAGCACCGCCAGCCATTGCGTACTGCTGTATCACGCGCCACTTGGCCAGCAGAGCCGCGAACGGCTGAATACCATGCGCGAAACCAGTGACGGCTTTGTAATTGCCGAGCGTGATCTGGCCCTGCGTGGCCCCGGCGAAGTGCTCGGTACCCGCCAGACCGGGCTGGTGCAGTTCCGCATTGCCGACCTGCTGCGTGATGCCGACCTGCTGCCAGCGGTGCAGCAGGCTGCCCGTCAGCTGACCAACCACCAACCGCAAACCGGTCGGGCACTGGTACGTCGCTGGCTGGCACACAATCCCCAGTTTGCCCAGGTCTGATCAATGCTAAGCTGATAACGGATTCATCCGGCACAGGAGCCCTTGATGACCAGTGTCAGCATCAACCACGAACAGACAACGCTACCCTTGCTGCTGGAAAAACTGCTGCAACAGCAGGGCATTGCCTATCAACTGCGCCTGCAATCCCATGCCGGCCCCACCAACTGCCAGGTTCGCGCCTGCCTGCTGGGTGACAGTGGCGGACATGTTCTGGCGCTGTTTCCGGCTGATCACCTGCTTGACCTGAAAAGGCTGGCGCAGGTTGTCGGACGCCAGTTGGAGCCGGTACGTGACGAACAACTCCAGCGAATCCTCAGCAAGCACCAGCTGAACCAGCTGCCCGGTCTGCCGGTACTGTTCGACTCCCCCTGCATCTATCACCTTGAACTACGTGAACAGCAAACCCTGTGGCTGCAGAGTGGACTGCCGGGCTGGCTGCTGGAAGTCCGCTCAAGTGACACCCAGCGCTTGCTGGAAAAGGCCAGCGGCGCACGCTTTGCCGTAGCCCTGGAAGCCATCACCCGGCCACCGCGGGATGACAGCAATGACGTGCAGGACCTGACCAACGCTGTGCAGCAATTCACCGCGCTACGGGTTCGCCAGCGCCTCGAAGAAACCGTCGGCCTGCCACCGCTGCCTCAGACAGCACAACGCATTCTGCGTCTGCGTGCCGACCCCGATGCAGGCATTACCGAACTGGCGGATATTGTCGAGACCGATCCGGGCCTGGCCGCCCAGGTCGTCAGTTGGGCCGCCTCTCCGTTCTATGCAGCGCCCGGCCGGATTCGCTCGGTCGAAGACGCCATTGGGCGCGTGCTTGGCTTTGACCTGGTGATAAACCTGGCGATAGGCCTGACGCTGGGACGCACGCTGGCACTGCCCAAGGATGCCCCGCAAGGCTGCACTCCGTACTGGGAACAGGCCATCTACACTGCCGCGGTAATCGAAGGACTGGGTCGCGCATTGCCCCCGGCACAGCGCCCGGAAGCAGGCCTCAGCTATCTCGCCGGGCTGCTGCACAATTTCGGCTACCTGCTGCTGGCTCATATCTTTCCACCGCACTTCACCCTGTTGTGCCGTCACATGGAGGCCAACCCGCATGTGCCCGCATCACTGATCGAACAGCATTTGCTGGGTGTCAGCCGTGAACAGATCGGCTGCTGGCTGATGCGTTACTGGGATATGCCGGAAGAGCTGGTTCTGGCACTGCGCCACCAGCACGACCCCGACTACAGCGGCGACCAGCATGTGTATGCCAACCTGATCTATGTCGCGCTTAGTCAATTGGCAGAACGCGGGATTGGCTGCAGCCCCGGACAGTCAGTACCGGATGCGCTGTACCAGCGCCTCGGGCTCTCGGCAGAACGGGCCGCGCAGATCACAGACAAGGTGTTGGTGGCGGAAGAGGCTTTGCGACTGTTGGCAAAGCAGCTGCAACACTGAACCGCTAATACGGCTGTAAATCACATCCGCCGGCAACCGGCGGATGTGCGGCGGTCAACTCAATTGACAGCGTCCTTGAGGCTCTTGCCTGGCTTGAAAGCAACAGTGTTGCTGGCCTTGATGGTAACGGGATTCCCTGTCTGCGGGTTTTTCCCGGTGCGGGCACCACGGTGACGCTGGACGAAAGTGCCGAAACCAACCAGGGTAACGCTGTCCTTCTTGCCCAGCGCCTTGGTGATTTCTTCAAGCATTGCATTGAGAACGCGGCCGGCCTGATCCTTGCTCAGGTCGGCTTTTTCAGCGATAGCCGCTGCGAGATCCGGTTTACGCATAAAAGCCTCATGGTGTTTGTTGTTTTTGTTTCCACTGCAACATCAGTGCAGCATGGCCCGACTCGCCGAATACCGCGAACGGCGATTCAGTGCCGCATCAGCATCGCATGACTTGGCTGCATGCGCCAGCCTTGAGGCCATTGCGCCCCGGCAACAGCGCCATATTTCCCGACCAGTGGCAAACTCGGCACAGCTCCGCTGGCCTCTGGCAAACGTGGTAACCTAGCGCACGTCGCTGCCCGCCAGCGTCATTGCTTCCCGCTGCCGAACCAGGACTGATGCGCCGTGACTCTGCCCGACTGGCAACCTGCCGACACCCTCTCGCAACCACCCGAGGCAGCCTTGTACGACTGGCTTTGCGAACCTGGCTCGCTGACCAGCCGGTTGCAGGCACTCGGCAGCTTCCGTGTTGAACTGCTGCGCGAATCAGCACTGCCCGCACGTGCCGACGAAGCGGCGGCACTCGGCGTGACTCCCGGCAGCCCGCTGTGGACCCGTGAGGTTTTGCTGCACAGCAATGGAACTCCCTGCATATTTGCCCGCTCGGTGATGCGCCCTGAGCAATTGACGAACAGCCCTTTGCGACTGGCAGAACTGGGCAGCCGCAGCCTTGGCGAGCGGCTGTTCGGTAGCCCAGACGTGCAGCGCGGCCCCATCCAGATCAGTCGCTGGCCAGACGAATGGCTACCCGACCCATGGCGCGGCAGCGCATGCTGGGCACGCCGCTCATTGTTCAGCGCCACACACCTGCAGCTGCTGGTTTGTGAAGTGTTTCTGCCCGGCTGGTCAGCCGGGCAGACTGCCTGATTCCGGAGGTTTGCCATGTACGGCCTGCTGATTCACCAACTCGGACGTCTGCACCCCCGCGCTCCCGACTTTATCGCACTGATGCGTCTGGACCGACCGATTGGCACCTGGCTGCTGATGTGGCCGACACTCTGGGCGCTGTGGCTGGCCGCAGAAGGACTTCCGCACGCCGGTGTGCTGGCAATTTTTGTCGCCGGCGTAATACTGATGCGCGCGGCTGGTTGCGTGATCAACGACTACGCCGACCGCAAGATCGACGGGCATGTCAGCCGCACCTGCCAACGCCCACTGGCCACCGGCCGTATCCAACCACGTGAGGCGCTGTTGCTGTTCGCCCTGCTGGTACTGGCCAGCGCCCTGCTGGTACTGCTGACCAACCGCCTGACCATACTGCTGACCTTTGGTGGCATTGCCCTGGCCACCCTCTACCCGTTCTGCAAGCGCTTTACCTACTACCCGCAAATTGTGCTCGGCGCCGCCTTCTCCTGGGCCATTCCGATGGCCTTTGCTGCCCAGGCCGAGGTCCTGCCGACCTCGTTGTGGCTGGTGTACATGGCCAACCTGTTGTGGACCGTGGCCTATGACACCGAGTACGCCATGTGCGACCGCGAGGATGACCTGAAGATAGGCGTCAAATCTACAGCCATCCTGTTCGGTGATGCCGACCGGCTGATTATCGGCATCCTGCAGGGTCTGACACTGCTCTGCCTGCTGTTGGCCGGACGACATTTCGGTCTCGGACTGTATTTTCACCTCGGCCTGCTGGCGATGTGCGCCAGCTTCGTCTGGCAACAATGGCTGATCCGCCAGCGCGAACCGGCGGCCTGCCTGCGCGCCTTCCTTGGCAACCACTGGAGCGGCCTGCTGATATTTGCCGGACTTGCCGCTGATCTTGCCTTGCGCTGAGCCCGGTCACATTACTGCAATAAAAGTGTTATCTAATCCGCTATCAGGAATAGCGGCGCTGGCTGACAGCTGCCACTGGCACACTGACGACAACGGCATGGGGCACAGGTAATGGCAGGCAAGACCATTCTGATCGTGGATGATGAAGCGGCAATCCGGGAAATGATCGCCGTGGCACTGGAAATGGCGGGTTATGACTGCCTTGAGGCGGACAACGGCCAACAAGCCCATGCGCTTATCGTCGACCGCCGTCCTGATCTGATCCTGCTTGACTGGATGCTGCCCGGCACCACAGGTATCGAACTGGCACGGCGTCTCAAGCGCGACGAAAACACAGCCGACATACCGATCATCATGCTCACCGCCAAGGGCGAGGAAGACAACAAGATCCAGGGGCTGGAGGTTGGTGCTGATGACTACATCACCAAACCCTTCTCCCCGCGTGAACTGGTCGCCCGGCTCAAGGCGGTGCTGCGCCGGGCAGGGCCGGCAGACGAGGAAGCCATGCTGGAAGTCGACGGTCTCTGCCTGGATCCGGTCAGCCACCGCATCACCATTGACGGCCAGGCTGCCGACATGGGGCCGACCGAATACCGGCTGCTGCAGTTCTTTATGACACATCAGGAGCGCGCCTATACCCGCAGTCAATTGCTTGACCAGGTCTGGGGTGGCAACGTATATGTCGAGGAACGCACGGTAGACGTACACATACGCCGCCTGCGCAAGGCGCTGGGCAGCGGTTACGAGCATCTGGTACAGACCGTGCGCGGCACCGGCTACCGCTTCTCCACACGCAGCTGACGCTGCCCGGCACGGTTTGTCCGATGAACGCAAACAGCAGTGACACCTGGATTCGCACTCTGCTGCAGAAGTTGTTCTGGTTGTTGCTCGGCTGTGTACTGGCTGGACTGCTGACCGGTCAGCTGGCCTGGTGTCTGGCGCTCGGCATGGGACTGTACCTGGTCTGGACCCTGCGCCAGATGCTGCGCTTCCACCACTGGTTGCGCCACCATCCGAAACAGCCTCCACCCGAAGCACGCGGTATCTGGGGCGAAATCTTCGACAGCATCTACCATTTGCAGCGCAACGACGCTCGCATGCGTACGCGCATGCAGTCGGTGATTGACCGGGTGCAAAGCTCCACTGCCGCGCTGCGTGACGCCGTGGTGATGATCGACCGCAAGGGCGATCTGGAATGGTGGAACCCGGCAGCCGAGCAACTGCTCGGCTTACGCGCTCCAGACGACAGCGGTCAGCATGTGACCAACCTGATCCGCGACCCACGCTTTGTCGACTATTTCGAGCTGCAGAACTACAGCGAGTCGCTGACTATCCCTTCGCCTGTCGACGAAAGCCATTGGCTGCACTACAGCATTACCCGGTATGGCCCCGGTGACCGCTTGATGGTGGTTCGCGATGTGACCCGCCTGCAGCACCTTGAGCAGATGCGGCGTGACTTTGTTGCCAATGTTTCGCATGAGCTACGTACACCGTTGACCGTGCTGGTAGGTTATCTGGAAACCTTGCTGGACGCTGACGATGGCAGCCAGCCCCGACGTCAGCGCGCCCTGCAGCAAATGCAGCAACAGGCCGAACGCATGCAGGAACTGCTACGCGATCTGCTCCTGCTCTCCCGACTGGAAAGTGGCAATGAAACCCAGCAACAGGAAGTATTTGATGTCAGCAGCGGCTTGCAGGGACTGGCCCAGGATGCCCGCGCACTTTCTGCCGAGCGTGGTCACCAGATCGACCTGAAAATCAGTGGCAACACCCTGCTGCATGGGAGTCAGGCAGAGCTGCAAAGCGCCTTTTCCAACCTGCTGTTCAATGCCGTCAAGTACACGCAGAACGGTGGGCGTATCGAGATGCGCTGGTGGCAGGATGAACAGGGTGGGCATTTTGAGGTCAGCGACAACGGCCCGGGCATTGAAGAACGCCACTTACCTCGACTGACAGAGCGCTTTTACCGGGTTGACCCGAGCCGCAACAGTGCCACCGGAGGCACCGGGCTGGGGCTGGCGATCGTCAAGCATGTACTGCTTCGGCATGACGGCAATCTGGAAATTCACAGCACGCTGGGCAAGGGCAGCCGATTCAGCTGCCACTTCCCGGCACAGCGGCTGGCTCAGGCACCGGGCACGTACTGACTCAAGGTCGTGCCTGAGGCAATCAGGCGGGACAGATACTCAAGCTTCTGCGGGTCCTGGTCAACAAACTTCAGGGTGACTCTGACCCACTCGCAATCCATCTTCGGCTCCAGCGCCGACAGTGCATGGATATAGCCGTTGATACGCGCCACACTGCGGTCACTGTCCTGCTCCAGATCCAGCACGCCGCTTTCAAACAGTGCCGGCAGGCGCTCTCCGCGACGCACCACCAACAGGGCATCCTTAAGACTGAGTGTTTTCACCACACAGGCAAATTGCTGTCCGGCCAGCCGCAGTTGGGCCTGACCACGCACACCGCTGGCTCTGGGGTCAGACTTCTCCGTAGAGGCCGCTGGAGCAGCACCTGCCGTCAGCAGCGAAGCAGATGAACTGGCGGATGCAGTAGCACTGGGCGGCGCAGCTTCAGGCCGTGTTACCCGCCGGCCACCCATCAGATTGGAAATGGTCTCCTGGGCGGTACCAACACTCGCCTGCGGGTTCCGCCGGGCCAGATCGGCAAGTTTGCCGGTACGCTTGAGCGCCTTGTGCACCTTGGCCACCAGTTGCTCATTGCTGAACGGCTTCCCGATATAATCGGTGACACCCGCCTGGATCGCTTCGACCACATGCTCCTTGTCACCCCGGCTGGTGACCATGATGAACGGGATCTTCTCCACATCCGCCTGGGCACGAAACCACTGCAGCAGCTCAAGCCCACTGAGTTCAGGCATTTCCCAGTCGCACAGGATCAGATCGTAGCGGTTGCGCCCAAGCAGCTGCTGAGCCTTGCGGCCATTGATCGCCTCTTCTATCTGCAAACCAGGGAAGTGCCCTCGCAAGGCCTTTTTCACCAGATCACGAATGAAGGGGGCATCATCTACCACCAGCACTGAAACTTTCGACATGGCAGGTTCCATCTATCGGTTACCCGCATAGCTTAGCCCAGCCAGTAGCAAAAACCCCAGCACCAATGCACAACAGAGGATGGGTGGCGTCCGAATCAGGTCCGGACGCCACGGGCGAGGCTCAGAGTACGCCGTTCAGCGCATTGAGGAACAGCTGCTGGTACTGCGCCGCCTCCAGGCGGATCGGATTGGTACTGGCGCTGGGGTCCTTGATCGACATGCCGCCAATGGTTTCCGCCTGGCTGTCATCAATACCGATGGCCGCCAGGGTGTGCGGGATTTCCAGTTCGCTACGCAGCTCCAGCACCCAGTCCAGCATGCCATCGAAATTCTGCTTGGGCAGATCCAGGTAGCGCGCAGCGCGGGCGATTTCCTGCTCAATGGCCGGACGGTTGAGCTGCAGCACATAGGGCATGACGATCGCATTCAGCAGGCCGTGGTGCGAGTCATACAGGGCGCCCAGGCTGTGCGACAGCGCATGGATAGCTCCCAGACCGCGCTGGAAGGCCACACAACCCATGGTCGAGGCCACCAGCATCTGGGTGCGGGCTTCGATATCACCGCCATTTTTAGTGGCGCGCGGCAGGAATTCCTTGACCAGACGCATGCCCTCCAGAGCGATGCCCTCGGCCATCGGGTGGAACAGCGGCACACAGTAGGCTTCGAGGTTGTGCGCCAGCGCGTCCATGCCAGTGGCGGCGGTCAGCTTGGCCGGCAGACCGACGGTCAGCTCCGGATCCAGAATGACCATCTGCGGCACCATGCGGGTGTGGAAAATGATGCGCTTGGTGTGGGTTTCATCGTCGCTGATCACTGCCGCCTGGCCGACTTCCGAGCCGGTACCAGCGGTGGTCGGCACCGCCACCACCGGCAGCATCTTGCTGACATCAACGTTGGACGGCTTCATTGCTTCCCACAGGGAAATGCTCTGATTGGCAATCAGCGCAATGGCCTTGGCCGCATCAATCGCGGAGCCGCCACCAAAGGCGATCACCCCGTCATGGCCGCCAGCCTTCAGCGCTGCCACGCCATCGTGCACGTTACCGCTGGTCGGATTGCCCTTCACCGCACTGAACAGGCCCGCCTGCAGACCGGCATCACGGCAGCTCTGCAGCGCCGCCTCGACCATCGGCAGTGCCGCCAGGCCCGGATCGGTTACCAGCAGGGGCGCGCGCATGCCCAGCTGGCTGCAGACCTTGGGCAGTTCGGCAATACGACCGGGGCCGACACGTACTGCGGTGGGATAGTGCCAGTTCATGCTGAAAGACTTGATTTCCATGGGGGCTCCATTGGCGTGGGTAACTAAAGGACGGAAGCGTTCTGTTCGCCGCCAGTTCCCTCTGGATGTTCGGCAGGATACAAAACCGGCTAATGTCCCGAAACATACCCAAATAGGGCCCAACAGTCCATGCCTGCGGGCCATATTGCGCCAGCTGAATGCACCACAATCAGCCATTCGGGCGATGCTGGCACATCACCCCCGGCCCTTACTCCGCCTCGGGTTCCGGCTTGCGGCCCAGGCGCTCCTCGATACCCTTGATGCCAATATGTCGCACGTCGGTGCCCTTGACCAGATAGATCACATGCTCGGCAATGTTGCGCGCATGGTCACCGACCCGCTCCAGCGAGCGCAGCACCCAGAGGATGTTCAGCACCCGCGAGATGGAACGCGGATCTTCCATCATGTAGGTGACCATCTCGCGCATGGCGCTCTTGTATTCCTGGTCGACCACCTTGTCCTCGCGGGCCACGGCAAAGGCCTGGTCGGCATCCAGCCGGGCAAAGGCATCCAGCGCCTCCTGCACCATCTTGCGCACGTGGTTGCCGATATGCCGGCACTCGACGTAGCCACGCGGCGCCTGGCCTTCCTCGACCAGCTGCAGCGCGCGCCGGGCAATTCGCGAGGATTCGTCGCCGATACGCTCCAGATCAACGATGATCTTGCTGATGCTGATCACCAGACGCAGGTCGCTGGCGGCCGGCTGGCGGCGTGCCAGGATGCGCAGGCACTCCTGGTCGATATCCACTTCCATGCGGTTGACCGTGTCATCCACACTGCGCACCTGACCGGCCAGGCCGGTATTGCCGTCAATCAGCGCGGTCACCGCATCGGAAATCTGCTTCTCCACCAGCCCGCCCATTTCCAGCAGGCGGGTGCGGATGTCCTCCAGCTCCTCATTGAACTGCTGGGAGATGTGCTGGGTAAAAAGTTCTTTGTCTGGCATAACTGCGGTCTCCCAGGGATCAGCCGTAGCGGCCGGTGATGTAGTCTTCGGTCTGCTTCTTGGCCGGATTGGTGAACAGCGTATTGGTATCACCGAACTCGATCAGGTCGCCCATGTACATGAATGCGGTGTAATCCGACACCCGCGCCGCCTGCTGCATGTTGTGGGTAACGATGACGATGGTGTACTGGTCCTTCAGCTCGTTGATCAGCTCCTCGATCTTCAGCGTCGAGATAGGGTCAAGCGCCGAGGCCGGCTCATCGAGCAGAATCACCTGCGGCTCGATGGCAATTGCCCGGGCGATCACCAGACGCTGCTGCTGGCCACCGGACATGCCAAAGGCATTGTCGTTCAGGCGGTCCTTGACCTCATCCCACAGCGCGGCGGCGCGCAGCGAACGCTCAACCACCTCGTCCAGCGTACGCTTGGACTTCACGCCCTGCAGACGCAAGCCATAGGCGACGTTCTCATAGATCGACTTGGGGAACGGGTTGGGCTTCTGGAACACCATGCCGACATTGCGGCGCAGCTCGGCCACATCCACCTGACGGCCGTAGATGTTCTCGCCATCCATCAGGATCTCGCCCTGGATGCGGCAAATGTCGACCAAATCGTTCATCCGGTTGAAGCAGCGCAGCAGCGTCGACTTGCCGCAGCCGGACGGGCCGATAAAGGCGGTGACCTTGCGTTCCGGAATGCTCAGGTTGATGCCGTTGAGGGCACGATCCTGGCCATAGAACAGCTCCAGATTGTTGACCTGAATCTTGATCTTCTCGTCAGCCATCGACAGCGTACCACTGCGCTCGCCGAGCGCAGCGGCAGCAGAGATTCCGGCCTTGGCGGTAGTGCTTGTGTTCATAATTTGGGTCTCTGTGTTCATGCGGGTTACCTGCAAGGACGGATCAGTCGGAGGCGCTGCGATAGCGCTCACGCAGATGGTTGCGGATGGAAATCGCGGTCAGGTTGAGCACCACGATCAGCAGCACCAGCACCAGCGCAGTGGCATATACCAGCGGCCGCGCCGCCTCGACGTTGGGGCTCTGGAAGCCGACGTCGTAGATATGGAAGCCCAGGTGCATGATCTTGCGCTCCATGTGGATGTAGGGAAAGATCCCGTCGACCGGCAGGGTCGGCGCCAGCTTGACCACACCGACCAGCATCAGCGGCGCCACTTCACCGGCGGCCCGGGCAATTGCCAGAATCAGACCGGTCATCATCGCCGGCGTAGCCAGCGGCACAATCACCTTCCACAGGGTCTCGGCCTTGGTTGCGCCCAGCGCCAGACTGCCCTGGCGGATGGTACTGGGAATCCGCGCCAGACCCTCTTCGGTGGACACGATAACGATCGGCAGGGTCAGCAGCGCCAGGGTCAGCGAGGCCCAGAACAGACCGGGAGTACCGAAGGTCGGCGACGGCAGCGAGGCCTGATAGAACATCTGGTCGATGCTGCCACCGAGGAAGTAGACAAAGAAGCCCAGACCGAACACCCCGTAGACAATCGAGGGTACACCCGCGAGGTTGTATACCGAGATGCGGATGATCCGCGTCATGGTGCCCTGTTTGGCGTACTCGCGCAGGTAGATTGCCGCAGCGATACCGAACGGAGTGACGATGATCGACATCACGAAGACCATGGTCACAGTGCCAAAAATCGCCGGGAAGATACCGCCCTCGGTGTTGGCCTCACGCGGGTCATCGGTCATGAACTCACCCAGGCGCACAAAGTACTGGCCGAGCTTGGCGGGCACCGACATGGCATTCGGCTGGTTGACCCGTACGATCGCCGCCAGATTCAGCTCCACCGACTTGTCCTCGGCGGTGCGCATCAGCAAGGTATCGCGCTTGGCACTGGCATACAGCGCATCCAGCTCCTTACGCAGCACTTCATAGTCACCATCGAGCTGGGCGCTGCGGGTGGCGATCTGCTCCTCCTGCAGGGCGCGCTCAGTGCCCTGCACATTGCGCAGGTCAAGGGTGCGGCGCTGCAGGCGAAGCTGCTCCAGTTCGGTGTTGATGCGACCTATTTCACGCTTCTCGATGCGCTTGATCTGATCATGCAATTGCAGGCTGCGCTGCACGGCAGCGCTCACACCTGCCGACCATTCGGCATCGCCGGGGCGCAGCACGCGACCCTCGAAGCGCAGCTCCTGCGGGTAGCCGTAGAAGTTGCCCCACTCACGGCGCTCGATCACCAGCACCTCGTTCGGGTACTCGAAGTCGGCCATGCCGATCTCGGTATGCCAGACGAAGTCGCGGCCGGTCTGGTCGCGGTTGCCCTGCTTGAACAGGAAGCGGGTCACCAGCTCCATGCCCTCCGGCACCCAGTAACCGGCATCACGCGCGACCGCCGCCGGAATCACCTGGGAACGCACCACCTCGCCCAGCACCACGCTCCGCTGGCCATCGCGGTCGGTAATGCGCACCTCGGCAACATCCGCCGGCCAGAAGTGGCCGAAGCCGCGTACCGCGATCAGCCCGATCAGGCCAATCACCATCAACATGCACACCGCCACGGCTCCGGCGTTCAACCAGATCCAGGGTGCTCCCGTCTTGAACCAAGCTCTCATTTCAGTCCCCTATCCGGTGATCACAGGTTGCTGTAGCGGGTGCGCAGGCGCTGACGGATGATTTCCGCCAGGGTGTTGACCACAAAGGTCAGTGCCAGCAGTACCAGCGCAGCCAGGAACAGCACACGGAAGTGCGAGGAACCGATCGCGGTCTCCGGCAGCTCCACGGCGATGTTCGCCGACAGCGTGCGCATGCCTTCGAAGATGTTGAAGTTGACCACCGGGCTGTTGCCGGTAGCCATCAGCACGATCATGGTTTCACCGACGGCGCGGCCAAAACCCATCATCACCGCCGAGAAAACCCCCGGGCTGGCGGTCGGCAACACCACGCCGATCACTGTCTGCCAGCGCGTGGCGCCCAGCGCCAGCGAACCCTGGGTCAGGTGGCGCGGCACGGTGAACACCGCATCCTCGGCAATCGAGAAGATCGTCGGAATCACCGCAAAGCCCATGGCAATCCCGACAATCAGGGCGTTGCGCTGGTCATAGGTAATGCCGATGTCGGTAAACCACTGGCGCATGCTGCCATTGAAGAACCAGATTTCCAGCAGCGGGCTCATGGCCACCGCCAGCCAGACAAAGCCGATGATGATCGGTACCAGCAGCGCCGCTTCCCAACCGTCCGGCACCCGCTGGCGCAGGCCGGCCGGCAATACGCTGGTCCACAGCCAGGCGAACAGCAGCATCATCACCGGCAACAGCAGCAGGATGCTGAAGATCGCCGGCAGGTGTTCCTCGGTGAAGGGTGCCAGCCACAGGCCGGCAAGGAAGCCAAGAATGACCGTCGGCAGCGCCTCCATGATCTCGATGCTCGGCTTGACGATGCCGCGCAGCTTGGGCGTCATGAAGTAGGCGGTATAGATGGCCCCGGCAATCGCCAGCGGCATGGCGAACAGCATGGCGTAGAAGGCCGCCTTCAGGGTGCCGACCGACAGCGGTACCAGGCTGAACTTGGACTCGAACTCGTCGGTTGCCGAGGACGACTGCCAGATATATTCCGGGTCGCTACGGCCTTCATACCAGACCTTGTTCCACATCGCGGCAAACGACAGCTGCGGGTGCTGGTTCCACAGCTCGGCAACATGCACCTGCTGCTGGTCATCCTGCACCAGCAGGCGGCCATTCAGCGGCGACACCGCCACCTTCTCGATCGGCCGCTCGGTGAAAGACTTCAGGTACAGGGTCCGCGAGGAAGTACCGTAGTGCACCCCGACCTGACCCTTGGCGTCACCGACAATAAAGCCCTTGCGGTTGTATTCCGGAGCAATGCTGGTAATCGCCGCACCATGGCCCTTGAAGTCACGAATGCGGGTCAGGTGGTAGCGATTCTGCTCGTCACGCACCAGGAACCACTGGCTCAGCTCACCGCGCTCGGTGCCCACCACCAGTGACACCGTACCAATCAGGAACTCCATGGCAGTAATCGCCGCGCCCTGGCCGGCATCGACGCTGGCCACCAGCCGCGCATTGGCCGGCTGGCTGATGTCGTAATAGTGGATTTTGCCGGCGCTGTCGGCGACGAACAGGCTGCGCAGCGCCTTGTCGACCAGCAGGCGTACCGGCTCGCCAGGCACCGCCGGCAGCTCGAACCGCTTGCTCTGCACTGTGGTTTCGCCAGTCAACAGGTTGCTGCGTGTGCTCAACTCGGCCACCAGCAGGCGGTTATCCGCAGTAATAGCGGCCAGCATACTGGCAGCGCGACCACGGGTACGGCTCTCCATGGCCACCAGCTTGAGCGGCTGGCCCTGTTCATCTAGGGTAATCGGCGCCTGCCCCAGCGGGTAGGTCAGTTTGGGAGTGATCAGCCGCTGACCATCCGGGAAGCTCAGGCTGTAGTCATGCCGCACTACCAGCGCCTGACCGTTGTCCAGGCCATGCACCACGGTTTGGGTACCCGGCTCGGTCGAGCCGAAGCTGCTGATGCTCACCCCTTGCGGCACACCGATGGGCAGCTGGCTGCGCAGCGCGCCACTACCCAGCTCGAAGAAGCTGACCTGGCCGTCGTCGCTGTACTGCAGCCCAAGTTCCTCATAGCGTTCGATCAGTACGGTCTGGGTCTGCGCCTCGCTGACCGGCAGCGGATGGCTGGCCAGACGCTCCACAGTCGCACCGCGCAGAATCGGCGCGACTTCCCAGAACAGGTAAACAAAGATCAGCGCCAGGGCAAACACCACCCCGAAACCGGCGGTGCTGATACCCCAGCGCGAAGCATTGTCTTTCATCAAGCGCCGCCGCCGCAGACGCTTTCGCGCCGCGGCATCCGGCAACAGCGAAGGCTGGGGTGTCCTTCTGGCTATGGTCGAGGTGATATCGGTCATATGGGAGTCGCTCTTGGACTGCGGCCTTTTCGGAGTGCTCAGACTAAGTCGGTTGTATGACAACATTGTTACAGGCAACAAAAAAGGGGACCCGTCAGGATCCCCTTTGCTGGTCGCCGGTAGCCTGCACCGGCGTCCGCCTTACTGGATGTTCAGATCGCTGAGCACCTTGTCGGCCACCGACTTGGGCACAGTCACGAAACCATCGCGATGTACCACGCCCTGACCTTCCTGGGTGTAGACCATCTTGACGAACTCGCGGGTCAGCGGGTCCAGATCCTGGTTCGGGTTCTTGTTGATGTAGACATACAGGTAACGGGCCATCGGGTAAGTACCATTGGCAGCGTTTTCGCTGGTGGCCTCAATGAAATCACCACCCTCTTCGGCGGCCAGCGGAACCACGCGCACACCGGAGGTGCGGTAGCCGATGCCGGAGTAGCCGATACCGTTGATCGACTCGGTCACACCCTGAACCACCGAGGAGGAACCCGGCTGTTCGTTGATGCTGGACTTGAAGTCACCGCCGCACAGGGCGTTGTCCTTGAAGAAACCATAGGTGCCGGAAACGGCGTTACGGCTGTACAGGGCGAAGTCACGGTTGGCCCAGGCACCAGTCATGCCCAGCTGGCCCCAGCGGGTGATGTCTTCGCTGTGGCCGCAACGGCGGGTCGCGGAGAAGATGGCATCAACCTGCGGCAGTGTCAGACCCTCGATCGGGTTGTCCTTGTTGACGTATACCGCCAGCATGTCGACCGCTACCGGCAGCGCGTAGGGCGCATAGCCGTGGCGGGCTTCAAAGGTCTGGATTTCGGTGTCGCGCATGGCGCGGCTCATCGGCGCCAGGTTGGCGGTGCCTTCGGTGATCGCCGGCGGAGCGGTGGAGGAACCGGCACCCTGGATCTGCACGTTGACGTTCGGGTAGAACTTGTTGAACTCTTCGGCCCACAGGGTCATCAGGTTGTTCAGAGTATCGGAACCGATGCTCGACAGGTTGCCGGAGACGCCACTGGCGCGCTCATACTTGGGCAGGTTCGGATCAACCTCGGCGGCAGCGCCCAGGCTCAGGGCGCCGGCGGCGGCGAAAGTAACGGCAACGCACAATTGCTTCAGTTTCATGCTCTCTGTACTCCTTGGGGAGATAGGGTTGGCTTTACGCGACCCAGTATCTGGAGGCCACATGACAACCCTATTCCAGCAATGTGACAGTTACGTTAAACCCTGCAGTCATTACATCGGACAATATTCCGTGAACGATTGAGGGCAGTGCGCCAATCCCTTAATATGTCGCAGGCTTGCAACAGTGCCCGCTTCAGCGATGTCTGTGCAGCCCCTACAATTACAACAGCCTCCCAGAGAAGCCCATGCACGACCTGGATACTGACCCGCTGCCAAATGGCCAGCTGGCCCTGAAAATCACCGCTTTGCCACGTGATTGCAACAATTTTGGCGACATCTATGGCGGCTGGCTGGTCTCGCAAATGGACATTGCCGGCACCAGTTCGGCCTCGCGCATTGCCCGTGGCCGGGTGGCCACAGTGGCGATCGACCGCATGGGTTTCATGGTGCCGGTACCGGTCGGTGCCCAGTTGGCCTGCTATTGTGAGGTGCTGGACATCGGCCGTAGCTCGATCAAGATGCTGGTCGAGGTATGGAGCGACGACCTGGAGCACGATGACAGCCGCAAGGTCACCGAGGCGGTGTTCGTGTTTGTCGCCATTGATGATCGCGGGCGCACCCGCGTCATTCCCAGCTGACCGGCGGCCCCACGCCGCCTGACACAAGGCCGCCTGCCATGTCCCTATCCCCCCTGCGCCTGGCCCTGGGTCTGGCGCGCGGCATTGATGCGCTAAATGCCCTGCTTGGCCGCAGCCTGGCCTGGCTGAGTTTGCTGCTGGTGCTGCTGACCAGTGCTGTGGTGCTGTTGCGTTACGGCTTCAGCATTGGCGCCACCGCCCTGCAGGAACTCACCCTGTATGCCCACGCCCTGGTCTTTATGGGCGCCGCCGCCTGGACCCTGCAACGTGACGCCCATGTGCGCGTCGACATTTTCTATCGCACTGCCAGCCCACGGCGTCAGGCGCTCACCGACCTGCTCGGCAGCCTGCTGTTCCTGCTGCCGTTATGCCTGTTTCTGGCCTGGAG
>Ga0194136_1000560_pt1 | contig 19146 bp, 17 predicted proteins | sample TARM_MetaG_T3A_1_FD_134023 | JGI IMG/M metagenome (GOLD analysis project Ga0194136, IMG submission 134023) | Freshwater microbial communities from Pennsylvania, USA, analyzing microbe dynamics in response to fracking - TARM_MetaG_T3A_14 (version 2) | ecosystem: Environmental > Aquatic >...
ACATCGAAATAGCGAACCAGATGGGCATCACCGGTGAAGACGCAATGCGCTATGCCTTTGACGAGCGCTACAAACCAGTGGCGACAAACTAAGGAGGAGGGATAAGATGGGAAAAATTACTGGCTTTAAGGAATACAGCCGTTCCAATTATGAAAAGATCGCGCCGGAAGTCCGCATCAAAAATTGGGGCGAAATGCGTGAAGAAACATCAGAAGAAAAAATTCGGACCCGGGCTGCCCGTTGTATGAGCTGCGGCATCCCGTTCTGTTCCGCAGGCATCATGTTGCCGAACGGAGCGTCTGGTTGCCCGCTGCACAACCTCATCCCTGAGTGGAATGACATGGTGTATCGCGGCCAATGGCAAGAAGCATACGAACGTTTATCCTTGACGAACCCGTTTCCGGAATTTACCGGACGTGTCTGTCCGGCTCCTTGTGAAGGTTCTTGTACCTTGGGGCATATCGATGAACCCGTTACGATCAGCAGCATCGAATACGAAATCATCGAACATGCTTTCCAGAACGGTTGGGTAAAACCGGCTAAAGCTCCGGCAACCGGCAAACGCGTTGCGGTTGTCGGCTCCGGTCCGGCTGGTCTTGCGACTGCGCACTACCTGACTTCAGTCGGCCATGCGGTCACTGTCTTCGAAAGAAGCGACCGTCCGGGTGGTTTGTTGATGTACGGTATCCCGAACATGAAATTGGATAAAGATATCATCCAAAGAAGACTGGACATCCTGGAAGAAGCCGGCGTCGTTTTTGTCTGCAATACAGAAGTCGGCAAAGACATCAGTGCCCAGGAACTGGTTGACACGTACGATGCAGTCGTCCTTTGCGGCGGCGCAACCCGCGCCCGCGGCATCAATGTCGAAGGCAATGACGCAAAAGGCGTGCATATGGCCATGGACTTCCTGACTGCAAACACACAAAATATCCTTGCAGGCGAAACGCAGGAAAGCAAAATCACTGCCAAAGACAAACACGTCATCGTAATCGGCGGCGGGGATACCGGTACCGACTGTGTCGGCACATCCATCCGTCACGGCGCGAAGAGTGTGCACCAATTCGAGATCATGCCGAAAGCTCCGGACAAACGCGACGTTGACAGCAACCCGTGGCCGGAATGGCCTAAAAAGCTGAAAACGGACTACGGCCAAGAAGAAGCGATCTACTTGACCGGCTCCGATCCGCGCAACTATGAGATCAACACGACGAAAGTCGAAAAGAATGAGGCAGGCGAAGTTACGGCTGTCCATACGGTACAGATCGAATGGAAACGCGATGCGTTAGGCAGAATGAATCCGGTAGCCATCGAAGGAACCGAAAAAGTCTGGAAAGCGGACTTGGTTCTGCTGGCTATGGGCTTCACCGGTCCTGAAGATACGATTCCGGATGAATTGGCCTTGAAACGCGATCTGCGCAGCAACATCCAAGCGACAGAGACCGACTATAAAACAAACGTGGAAAAAGTCTTTACCTGTGGCGATATGCGCCGCGGACAAAGCTTGGTCGTGTGGGCATTGCAAGAAGGAAAACTGGCCGCAGGCGAAGTGGACCGTTTCTTGTCAGGCGACACAGCAATTTACTAATATCAGTTGAAAAAACCGAAGCAGCGCTGAAACGCGCTGCTTCGGTTTTTTGTGTTGTTGGTGGTTCGGCGGATTTTTCCCAGCTCCGGCGAAACTCGCCTGGCCGGAGCTGGGACAAGAAACTCACCGCGAACTCCGGCGAGCGTACCTTCGCCGGAGAAGGGCTTAGAATAATACCGTCAGCTCCGGCGGGTCTGCCTTCATCGGAGCTGACGCCGTCCCGGAGTGCTGTCCTCCGGTGAACCCACATTTCTAGCATTTGCCCGGAGTACCGCTCATCGGCGCAATCCTTTGCGCTGGCCCAAATAAGTCCATATATTGAAATTCGAAATATAGCTCAAAAAAATGGTATAATACTAGCAACAAATCCTTCAGTGATTCAAAAAGGATGATTCGAAGGAAAAGAAAGGGTGCAGATTTGTGAAAAATTGGAAAAGTGTGGCGATTGCCTATGGCTTGCCGGCAGTCGTTCTTTTGGGTTATTGGTATTCGGCATTGACACCGGTGTCGATCCAGTCGCCGGAGTTTTGGACGAATATGTTTTTGTATTTGGTCGCAAGCGCGGCATTGATGAACATCCTGGATCGGACGAAAGCCGATAAAGTGAACAAAGTTACCGGAACGATCATCGGGATCAGCATTGTCTTCATCATCGGCGGGATGCTGTTTGGCTCCCAGATTTTCAGGGCCAAAGATTACGCCAGCTTGCTTACGCATACGGAAGGCAATTTTGAGGAGGACCTGACCGTCGCTGACCCTGCGCAGATACCGACGATCGATCGCGATATGGCGGAGCGTTTGGGTAGCCGGAAGCTCGGCGAAGTACTCAACTTGGTTTCGCAGTTCGACGTGAGCACGGAATACACGCAGATCGCTTACAAAGGCGATTCGGTCCGCGTTTCGCCGCTGGAATACGTCAGCTTTTTCCGGTGGCTGAACAACCGCACCGACGGGATTCCGCATTATGTGACTGTTGATATGGTGACGGGGGATGCTGAATTGGTGGATCTGGGGAAGAACATCCATTATTCCCATTCCGGCTATTTCGGTGATGACATCAACCGGCATATCTTTTTCAACTACCCGGCGGTGATGTTCGAAAACCCGGTCTTTGAGTTGGACGAAGAGGGCAATCCTTATTACATCGCGCCTATTGTCGAAAAGAAATTCAGCTTCATGGGGCCTAAGGAAGTCGTCGGTGTTTTCGTCGTGGATGCTTCCACAGGCGACATCACGCGTTACAGCGTTGCCGATGTGCCTGATTGGGTCGATCGCGTCTTCCCGGCGGATATGGTGATGACGCAGATCAATTACAACGGGCAATACCAGAGCGGCTTCCTGAACAGCGTCATCAGCAAGAAGGGTGTCATCCAGAATGCGGAAGGCTACAACTACATCGTGCTGAATGATGACCTCTATCTGTATACCGGCCTGACTTCCGTCGCGGCGGATGAATCGAACATCGGTTTTGTGCTGGTGAATTCGCGGACGAAGGAATCGAAACGCTACAACATCAGCACAGCGACTGAGTGGAGCGCCATGGAAAGCGCCCAGGGATCGGTGCAGGAAAAGGGCTACACGAGTACGTTCCCGCTTTTGTTCAACATGGAGAACAAGCCGGTCTATCAGCTGTCCTTGAAGGATGATGCCGGGTTGATCAAAATGTACGCCTTCGTGAATGCGACGAACTACCAGAAAGTCGGGACTGGCAATTCCTTGGCCGCGGCCTGGAACGCCTATACCGGCGGCGTCGTTTCCGCGACAACCGACGAGGAGGACGAGGAAGAAGTCGTCGAGACCGAAACCATCAGCGGTGCCATCACCGCGATGCAATCCGTCGTCATCGACGGCGAAACGACTTACTACTTCACCTTGGAGGGCGATGCCGAAACGATTTATGTCGCCAAAGTGTCCATCGACAAGCAGTTGCCGTTCATCAAAGCCGGCGACAGCGTGACAATCGAAGTGGACGGCGCACGTGTCGTGTCCATCATCAAACAGTAGCACATTTGGAAGAAGAGTCTGCCTTTTTGAGGGTGGGCTCTTTTTTTGTTGCTTTGCCGGAGGAGGAGAGCCCAAAAAGACGATCAGCTCCGACCACGGCGGCTTCGCCGGAGTTCGGCCGTCCGCCGTACTGTCTCCTCCGGCCAGCATGCGTTCGCGGGAGTTGGGCTATCCGGCGCAAGCTGTACTCCGATGAGCAAACCGCTCATCGGAGCTGACGATCGGGAAACATACATTGCTTCCATTGCCGGATCAACCCAAAAAAGAGCGAACCGCGCATGCAAAAAATTGACGGAACAAGGGCTGTTGTTGCATAGTTAAGGTAAGAATGCATGCGAAAGGAAGCGCTGCGCTATGGCAAACAAAGTGACCCATCCGATCCTGTTCCAGGGGGACCTGAAAAAGCAAGGCCCCTATTTTGAAGGATGGTATTTCAAAAGTGTTTCGGTCGATGAAAAGACTGTCCTCAGTCTGATTCCCGGCATATCCCTGACCGCGGAAGACCCGCATTGTTTTGTCCAATATTCCTATGTCCACAGCGGGGATGCGGCCGATAAAGAGCTGCGGACCGGCTACATCCGCTATCCGTTGTCCGCGTTCCAGTGCAACCGGAGCCCCTTTGTGCTGAAGGTCGGCAACAGCATCTTTTCGGAAACGCTCGTCAGCGTCCACTTGGAAGAGGATGATTTCCGCATCGAAGGCATCCTGAAACTGGGGCCATTCCAAGCGATCCAACGGACACCGCTGTCGCCATCGATCATGGGTTTCTTCGCCTACATCCCCAACATGGAATGCTACCACGGCGTCATGAGCATGAATCACGCCATCGACGGGACGGTGGCGATCGGAACCAGAACCCGTGATTTTACGGGGGGCAAAGGCTATCTCGAAAAGGACTGGGGGACGTCTTTCCCGGAGGAGTACGTCTGGATCCAGTGCAACCATTTCCGGGACGAGCGGACGAGCCTCTTCTTCTCGGTGGCGAAGATCCCTTTCCGCGGTTCCGCGTTCGAAGGCTTCATCTGCAGCTTCATGCTGGATGGGGAGGAATACCGTTTTGCGACCTATAACCGCAGCAAATTCACTCTGGGCCTGTTGACCGATGATCGGATCGAAATCGAAGTGTCCCATGCCTCCGCCTCCCTGACGATCTGTGCGGAAGTGCTGCACGGAGGGGCTTTGCTGGCGCCGACCGAGCAAGGGATGAAAAAAATCGTCAAAGAGGGATTATCCGGCGTCGTCACGGTCGACTTCACCGATAAAAAAATCGGTAAAAATTATCATGATGTCGGCAATGTGGCCGGCATTGAAGTCGTGCGCTGAGTGTTCATGAAACTTATAAAAGAAAGAAGGAATCCGTATGATGACAAGCTTATTTCCTTATCTGAATTTCGACGGCAACGCCAAAGAAGCAACGCATTATTATCTGGAAGCCCTTGATGGCGAACTGCTAGGCATCACAACTTTCGGGGAAGCCCCGAAGGACGACTCGATTGAGTCGGTTGAGTCGGAAGAATTTTCCTTGCCGCCGGGTGTGGAGGACCTGATCATGAATGCGCAGATCAGACTGAAGAATGGCGCCATGCTGATGATTTCCGATGTTTTCCCGGGAAGGGAATTCCATGACGGCAACAATCTGTCGTTGACGCTGACCTACGATGATGTCGAGGAAGCCCGCGCTGTATTCAACCGCTTGGCTGAGGGCGGCTCCATCGGCATGGAACTCCAGCAGACTTTCTGGAGTCCGCTGTACGGCAGCCTGAAGGACCGCTACGGCGTCGAATGGCAGATTTCGGTGGATGCAGTGTGATTTTCTGCATTTCGGTAAACCGGTTTATGTTGCAGAATGGAGGGACGATGATGAGCCAAAATCTGTTCACCTACCGTATCCAGACGAGCGGCAAGCAATCGCTGACGAACATTGATGCCTACCTCGAGGATGCTCTGGCGAAAAGCGGCGTGAAGGACGGCATCCTGGTCGTCTTTTGTCCGCATACGACCGCTGCCATCACGATCAACGAGAACGCCGACCCGGACGTCCAGAAGGACCTGAACTGGGGCTATACGGACACGTTCCCGAACAAGGGAAGCTACAGACATGTCGAAGGCAATTCCGATGCCCACATCAAGTCATCCTTGACCGGCGTCAGCGAAACAATCATCGTGACGGAAGGCCGGCTGCTGCTGGGAACTTGGCAAAGCATCTATTTCTGGGATTATGACGGCCCGCGCAACCGCAAATTCCACGTGAAGATCATCGCCGGGTAAGCCTTTGACTGTGGTTTGAGCATATTGTTTCGAATTCGAGATAATAACCTGTATAATGTAAGAAAAACAAGCGGTAGGTGAGGACACGATGCTGGAGGATATCAAAAAAATATTGGATGAACACGAACCCAAGCCGATCGGGGAACAGCGCTACTTTTCAGTTCTGTTGCCTCTGATCCGGGTTGACGGGGAGCTTCATGTGCTTTATGAAGTACGGGGCGCGCATATTTCCCAGCCGGGCGATACGTCCTTCCCGGGCGGAGCAGTGGAGTCTGGGGAAAGCTTTGAGGAAACAGCGATCCGGGAAACGATGGAAGAGCTGAACCTGAAAAGGCAAAACATCAGAATTTTGGGGGAAATGGACTACATCATGAATGAGCGCGCGATCATCCATTGTTTCGTCGGTGAAATCGTCGGTGTGGACAAGGATGCTATCCGATTCAATAAGGAAGTGCAGGAAATCTTCACGGTTCCGCTCCGGTATTTCATGGATAATCGGCCGACCTATTATTCCTCGACGGTCCGGCTGGAGCACCCGGATGATTTCCCGTTCGAACTGATCCCGAACGGCAAGGATTACCAATTCAGGATCGGCGTCCATTGCGTGCCGTTCTACCATCTGGAGACGCATCGGCTATGGGGATTCACCGCGAACCTGACCGACCGCTTCGTCACTATACTGGAGCAGAATGAAAATAACAATGCACCGAAAAAAGCATGAGCCTGTCTGATCGGCTCATGCTTTTTTTCGGTGCATAAAGGCACTGTGCGCGCCTGTTCGGGTGAAAAGTACTCCATGACCCATCCGCAACGGTTCTCGCCTGCAGAGGCCGCTTTTGCGAATCTGAGAGGGCGTTCAAGGCTTTGGGCTTGGATTTCTCCCTCCCGCCATCCGAAAACACCTGCTCAAACGCTGAAAACATGCTCCCGGTACTTTTCGAAGCTGGCATGCACATGCGGTTGGGCTTTCTTCAACGAGACAGGCCGGCCGGCATCGTTCAGGAAGCAATGCTTGCTTTTGCCGGTCGTGCGCAACTCGCCTGTCGCGACATCGATGACACGGTAGGTCAGACCCAATTTCACACCGCTGTACGAATCGATTTCGGTCAGGACGTAGACGGAGTCCCCGAAGCGGACCATCGTTTTGTAGTGCGCCTCGACGGAAAGAACCGGGCTGATGATGCCTGCCTCTTCCAGTTTCGCATAGTTCGCTCCGATCTGGTCAAGGAAGTCCACGCGGGCTTCCTCGAACCAGCGGATGTAATTCGAGTGGTGGATGATCTTCATCTGGTCCGTTTCGTAGTATTGGGCAACGTGGATATAGGGTTTCAGTTCATTGTTCAAAAAAACATTCCTCCTTGTGGCAGTTTGTCCGGATAGCGGAGCGGACCGGAATCCGGGCCGCCGGGGAGCGTCAACTCAGGTGAGGGGTGGCTCGCCGGAGTTGAGGCAGCATTCGCAGATTGCACGTCCGATGAAGGCCGCCTCCCCGGTGTTCCAGCATATAAGCAAGGCGTCAACTACGATGGACAGGTGCTTCACCGGAGTTGAGGGACGCGGCCGCCTAATGCCCAATTTTCCCCGAAAGTCGGCCGCGGCATCCGTAAGAACAGGGCTGCCCCGAAGTGGGGCAGCCCTTGGATAGTATCTGTTATTTTGCTTCGATCTCGATCAGGAGATCTCCGGCTTCGATCAGATCGCCGTCGATGACGTAGATCTGATCGACGACACCGTTGATCGTGGAACGGATCATCGTTTCCATCTTCATCGCTTCGGTGATCACGACCGGATCGCCTTGCGCTACGCGGTCGCCGCGTTTGACGAGAACTTCCAATACAGAACCAGGCATTGTTGCGCCGACATGTTCTTTGTTGGTAGGTTCCGCTTTTTTGCGGATCGCTTTCGTGCTGGTGATGGACATGTCTTTGACTTCAATCTCACGGCCTTGGCCATTCAGTTCGAAGTAAAGGATACGCATCCCGTCCGAATCAGGTTCACCGATCGAGTTCAGTTTGATGATCAAGGTTTTGCCTTTTTCGATCTGAACTTCGATCTGCTCGCCCATACGCATGCCGTGGAAGAAAGTAGGGGTGTCAAGTTTTGTGACATCGCCGAACTTATCGTAGACTGCAATATAATCAAGGAAGATCTGCGGGTACATCAGGTAGCTGATGACATCCTCATCGCTGGCTGTGCGCTGGATTTTTTCCTCCAGCTCGGCTTTCAAAGCGACAAAGTCGATCGGCTCGCGCAGGCTGCCCGGTCTCTCTGTGATGGCTTTTTTGCCTTTCAGTATGATTTCCTGCAATCTTTCAGGGAACCCGCCGGTCGGTTGGCCCAAGTCGCCTTTGAAGAAGCTGACGACGGATTCAGGAAAGTCGATGGTTTCGCCTTTTGCGTAGACATCTTCTTCTGTCAATTTGTTTTGGACCATGTAGAGGGCCATATCGCCGACAACTTTTGAGGATGGTGTCACTTTGACGATGTCGCCGAACATTTTGTTCACGTCAGCGTACATCTCTTTGACTTTATCCCACTGGTCGTTCAAGCCGACAGCATTCGCCTGTTGTTGCAGGTTCGTGTATTGTCCGCCCGGCATTTGGTGGTCGTAGACTTCCGTTGATGTCGTTTGGATGCCGCCTTCGAATTCTTCGTAGTAGTCGCGGATATCTTCCCAATAGCGGTTGATTTTGTGCACGTTGTGGATGTTGATGTCCGGCGCGTGCTCAGAACCTTCCAGGGCGTAGTACAAGCTGCTGATGCTCGGTTGGCTGGTCGTACCGCTCATGGCACTCATGGCCACGTCCACGATGTCGACGCCGGCTTTGATCGCTTCAGAGTATGTGTAGATGCCGTTTCCGCTTGTGTCATGCGTATGCAGATGGATCGGCAGATCGACGGTATCCTTCAGTTCGCTGATCAGACGGTAAGCTGCTTGCGGTTTCAGCAGGCCGGCCATGTCCTTGATCGCGATGGTGTGTGCGCCCAAGGCTTCAAGCTCTTTGGCCATGTCTTTGTAGTATTGGATCGTGTATTTCGTTTGGGCAGGATCATTGATGTCTCCAGTGTAGCAGATGGCTGCTTCAGCGATCTTATCGTTGTCGCGCACGTACTGGATGCTTTTTTCCATTTGCTTCGTCCAGTTCAGACTGTCGAAGATACGGAAAACGTCGATCCCATTTTTGGCTGCAAGTCTGATGAACTCTTCCAAACCGTTGTCCGGATAGTTTTGGTATCCGACCGCATTCGATCCGCGGAACAGCATCTGCAGTAAAGTATCCGGCATCTGCGAGCGCAGTTTCTTCAATCGTTTCCAAGGATCTTCGCTCAGGAAGCGGTAGGCAACGTCGAAGGTAGCTCCTCCCCACATTTCCGAAGAGAACAATTGCGGAATCGCTTTTTGCGTTTCGGCTGCGATGGCTTGCATTTCGTTTGTGCGGATGCGGGTAGCCAACAAGCTTTGGTGCGCATCACGGAAAGTCGTGTCCGTCAGGAGAACACGGTCTTGGTCCTTGATCCACTGGCTGACAGCTGCAGGGCCTTTTTCATCCAGAATATTTTTGGCTGTGATGATCTTTTGTTCCGGCACGAAAAGGTCAGTCGGGATCCGAGGCTTGTCATAGAATTTCTTGTGGCCTTTTTGGATGCCCGGGAAGCCGTTGACAGTGATGTTCCCGATGTACTGCATCGTTTTGTTTCCGCGGTCGCGTGTTTTCGGGAATTCGAACAATTCCGGCGTTGTGTCGATGAACGTCGTCTTCGCGTCACCTGAAACAAAGATAGGGTGCGTGATGACGTTGAACATGAACGGGATGTTCGTTTTCACGCCACGGATACGGAATTCGATCAGGGAACGTTCCATTTTGCGGACGGCCTGGTCGAATGTCGAAGCGTGCACGCATAATTTTACCAATAATGAGTCGAAGAACGGTGTTACGACCGTACCTTGGAAGCCGTTACCAGCATCCAAGCGGATACCGAAGCCGCCTGGAGAACGGTACGTATTGATTTTTCCGGTATCAGGGAAGAAATTGTTCAACGGATCTTCCGTTGTAATCCGGCATTGGATTGCGGCGCCGATCAACGGGATATTGGCCTGTTGCGGGATGCCGATTTCTTTGTGCAGGTCTTGACCTTGTGCGATCAGGATTTGTGATTGCACGATATCGATGCCTGTGATCAACTCTGTGATTGTGTGCTCAACTTGGACGCGCGGATTCACTTCGATGAAATAGAATTGATCGCCTTCCAAAAGGAATTCCACAGTTCCGGCATTCACATAGCCGACATGTTTCATCAATTGCAGAGCAGAGTTGCAGATTTTATGGCGGACTTCATCCGACATGGAAACGCAAGGTGCCACTTCTACAACTTTCTGATGGCGGCGCTGCACGGAGCAGTCGCGCTCGTAAAGGTGAACGATGTTGCCGTGCTCATCCCCAAGAATCTGGATTTCGATGTGTTTAGGGTCTTGGATGTATTTTTCGACATAAATTTCGTCGCTGCCGAATGCGGCCAATGCTTCACTGCGGGCTCTCTCGAAACCTTCGCGGGCTTCTTGTTCGTTGAAGGCCATACGCATGCCGCGTCCGCCGCCGCCCAAAGCCGCTTTGATCATGATCGGATAGGAGTAGGTTTCAGCAAACTCAAGTACTTCGTCGATGTTTGCGACCGGACCATCCGAACCAGGGATCGACTGGATGCCGGCTTCCACAGCAGCAATTTTCGCTTTGATTTTGTCGCCAAAAATGTCCAAATGCTCCAATGAAGGGCCGATGAATTTGATGCCTTCTTCTTGGCAACGTCTGGCGAAGTCGATATTTTCAGATAGGAAACCATATCCTGGATGAATGCCGTCTGCACCGGATTCTTTAGCGATGCGGATCAGGTCTTCGATGTCCAAATAGGCGTCGATAGGCTTTTTGCCTTTTCCGACCAAATAGGCTTCATCTGCTTTAAAACGGTGCACAGAACCTTCATCCTCCTGCGCATAGACGCCAACAGTAGGGATTCCCAGTTCAGTCAGTGCACGAAATACACGTATCGCGATTTCGCCGCGATTTGCAACCAAAACTTTTTTCAATATTTCCACCTCGCCGATTTAATGAATTCAATTACATTTCTTAAACATTGATTAAAAATGATTTGTGGTTTCCGCCGAACATGAAAATTTGGAGAGAGAAACCAATAATATCTTTTTAATTATTCATTTTACACATTATTCGGCTTGTTTACAACTATCTTTTTAAGAATCTGTTAATAATTGAGTGAAATGCCGTTTTTTGGCTAAATGCGAACAATGAATCATGTTTTAATCTGTAATGTAAGCATAATTTTCGAATTATAAAACGCATCGTGCTATTATGAGAATGTTTTTGCGTTTAATGCGAACGATCTCTCGCGGGCACGTTTTGCCCGTTGTCTATGCTAAAATAGATAACAAAGGGAAGTGAAACGGTTACATGTTAATGTGACGGAATACGAAAAACGGTCGCAAAAAATGCGGAAACCAGGAGGAAAAGGGGGATTTGTACGTGAACGAACCAGAAACAGGCAAACACACGCCATTATTTGAGTATTATAAAGCGAACGGTGTGAGGCTGATCGATTTCGGCGGCTGGGAGATGCCGATCCAATTTTCCGGCATACTTGCCGAACATGAGGCTGTACGTGAACGCGCCGGGCTGTTCGATTGTTCGCATATGGGCGAGATCGAAATTACCGGCAGTGAGGCGGAAGGCTACCTGAACAAGCTGCTGACGAATGATGTCAGCGCGATGAGCATCGGCCAAGCCCAATACAACATCATGTGTTATCCGGATGGCGGGGCAGTGGATGATGTCATCCTTTTCAAAATGGACGAAGCGCGCTATCTGTTGGTCTGCAATGCTTCCAACACGGACAAAGTCTATGCTTGGATGCAGGAAAACAACAGCTCGGCAGCGCTCCTAAACAATATTTCCGACAGCATCGGCCTGCTGGCGTTGCAGGGGCCGGCAGCGATCAGAATCCTCAAGGAACTGACTGACGCCGATCTGGATGCTATCCGAAATTACCATTTCATCGCTGACCAGCAAGTGGTAGGCATTCCGCATGTGCTGATTTCGCGGACCGGCTACACCGGCGAAGACGGCTTCGAATTGTATCTGGCAGCTGACCAGACCGCGGCTTTGTGGGAAAAACTCTTGGCCGCCGGAGAGGATTACGGGCTGCTGCCTTGCGGACTCGGTTCCCGGGACACGCTCCGCCTGGAAGCGGGCATGCCGCTCTACGGGCATGAGTTGTCGGAGCAGATCAATCCGCTGACTGCCGGACTGGGATTTGCGGTCAAAACGAAAAAAACGCACGATTTTATCGGCAAAGCTGCTTTGGCGGCAATCCGCGAAAACGGGCCGGCTGAAAAGATTGTCGGTTTCGAAGCTACCGAAAGAGGGATTCCGCGCGAAGGCTACAAAGTTTTCGCGGCGGACGGGGCGGAAATCGGCACCGTCACTTCCGGCACGCAGTCTCCGACTTTGAAGAAAAGCATCGGGATGGCTTTGCTGAAGGCGGAAGCGTCCGCCATCGGCACGGAAATCCAAATCGAAATACGCAACAAACGCATAAAAGCGACAATCATTCCCAAACCATTCTACAAAAGAACGAAATAAACCAGCGCACGGCGCGGAAGGATGATCAAAATGGCAGACCACAAAAATTTTCATTACACGAAAGAGCATGAGTGGGTAGAAAAATTGACGGAAGATACGGTGCGCATCGGCATCACGGAGCATGCGGCGGAACAATTGGGTGACATCGTGTTCGTGGATTTCGTAGCCGATCTGGATGCGGAATTGGCCAAAGGGGACGAAGCGGTCACCGTCGAGTCCGTGAAATCCGTCTCGGAAGTCTATGCGCCCGTCTCCGGAACGGTAATCAAACAGAACGAAGCTTTGGCCGATGCGCCGGAAACCGTCAATGCGGAAGCTTTTGCAGGCGGCTGGATGTACGAAATGCGCCTGAGCGACGCAAGCGAATTGGATGAATTGTTGAACTACGACGAATACGAAGCCTTCGTGGCCGAGGAGGAGGCATAAGATGACCGAGGAGCAATTCCGTTATTTACCGGACACAGCCGAAGACGAAAAGGAAATGCTGGCAGTCATCGGGGTCGAAAGCATGGAGGACCTGTTCACGGACATCCCTGAAGCGATCCGCCTGAAAGAAGAACTGGCGATTCCGGCTGCCGTTTCCGAATCGGAACTATTGAAGCAGATGAAAAAATTGGCCGAAAAAAACGTCAGCGCCGGGCAGATGCCAATCTTCATGGGCGCCGGCACCTACGATCATTACATTCCGAGCGTGGTCGATGCAGTGATTTCGCGATCGGAATTCTATACGGCCTATACGCCCTATCAGGCGGAAGCGAGCCAAGGTGAGTTGCAGGCGATTTTCGAATTCCAATCGATGATCAGCGAATTGACCGGGATGGAAGCGACAAACTCTTCCTTATATGATGGTTTCGCTTCCTTGAGCGAAGCGGTCGGTTTGGCAGCGGCCGTCACAAAAAGGAACGAAATCGTGCTTTCGCAGGCGGTCCATCCGAATGCCCGCGCCGTCGTCCATGCCGCCGCAAAAGGCCGCGGACTGGATGTCATCGAAGTGTTGATGGAGAAGGATGTCACCAACTTCAATGTGACGCGCTGCCTGACCACCCCCGACACCGCCGCCATCGTCGTCCAATACCCGAATTTCTTTGGATCGGTGGAAGATTTGGCTGTCGTCAAAAAAATCGCTGAAGACAAAGGAGCGCTGCTGATCGTGATGGCCAATCCGTTGGCGCTGGGGATCCTGGAAGCGCCGGGCAAGTTGGGTGCGGACATCGTTGTCGGCGACACGCAGCCGTTCGGGTTGCCGATGTCTTTCGGCGGCCCGCACTGCGGCTATTTCTCCGTGAACCAGAAGCATATCCGCAAAGTTCCCGGCCGGATCGTCGGGGAAACGGTCGATGCCGACGGCGAGCGCGCTTTCGTGCTGACGCTCCAAAGCAGGGAGCAGCATATCCGCCGCGAAAAAGCGACTTCCTACATGAGTTCGAATCAAGCCTTGAACGCGTTGGCCTCCGCCGTCTGCATGGCAGCCCTCGGGAAGCAGGGCGTCCAAGAAATGGCGCAGCTGAACGTCGACAAGGCGGCTTATTTTGCCCAAGCCTTGCAGGATAAAGGTTTCGCGATCATGAACCAAGCGCCATTCTTCAATGAGTTCGTCATCGACCTGCCTTTCCCGGCTGAAGCAGCGAACCAAGCTTTGCTGGAGGCGGGCATCATCGGCGGCTACAGCTTGGCGGAAACCTATAACAAGCCGAATCAGCTGTTGGTTTGTGCCACCGAAAAACGCACCAAGGAAGAAATCGACCGATTCATTGCGGTATTGGAGGGTATGAGCCATGCGTAAAACGAAAAATGTGATTTTTGAATTAAGCCGTCCGGGGCGCGTGGGCTACAGCCTGCCGAAGAGCGACGTCCCCAAAACGGACTTCAAAGCCAAACTGCCGGAGCATCTTGTCCGCAAAGAGCCGGCCGAACTGCCGGAAATCAGCGAGCTGCAGCTGATGCGCCATTACACCAACCTTTCCCAGAACAACTTCGGCGTGGAAAACGGCTTTTATCCGCTGGGTTCCTGCACGATGAAATACAATCCGAAAATCAATGAGGTGACTGCCCGCCTGGACGGCTTCGCCAACATCCATCCGTATCAACCGGTGGAGACGGTGCAAGGCGCACTGCAATTGATGCACGAACTGCAGGAAGATTTGGCGGCCATCACCGGCATGGACGGTGTTTCCCTGCAGCCGGCAGCCGGAGCGCACGGCGAATGGACCGGCTTGATGATGGTGAGGGCTTACCATGAAAAGAACGGCGATTTGCAGCGCACGAAAGTCTTCGTGCCGGACAGCGCCCACGGAACCAATCCATCCAGCGCGCATATCGCGGGCTTCGATGTAGTGAGCATCCCGTCGACCGCTGAGGGCTTGGTCGATCTTGAAGCGTTGCGGTTGGCGGCAAATGACCAGACTGCCGCCTTGATGCTGACGAATCCGAATACGCTGGGACTGTTCGAACGCGACATCGTCCAGATTGCCGAAATCATCCATGGAGCCGGCGGGCTGTTGTATTACGACGGCGCGAACCTGAACGCCATCCTCAGCAAAACGACGCCGGGCACGATGGGATTCGATATCGTCCACCTGAATCTGCACAAGACATTCAGCACGCCGCATGGCGGCGGCGGCCCGGGAGCCGGTCCGGTAGGCGTAAAAGCCTACCTGAAAGAGTTCCTGCCGATCCCGCGAGTCGAGAAGACCGAAGCCGGCTATGTGCTGAACAGCGATCATCCCGCTTCGATCGGCCCGGTCAAAGGCTATTACGGCAACTTCGGCGTCCTTGTGCGGGCATACACCTATATCCGCACGATGGGACCGGTCGGCTTGCGCAAAGTTTCCGAAAGCGCCGTGCTGCATGCCAATTACCTGCTCAAGCTGCTCGAAAATGATTTCAACACGCCGTATCCGGTTATCTGCAAACACGAATTCGTCCTTTCCGGCAACCGCCAGAAGAAGGGCGGCGTGCGGACATTGGACATGGCCAAACGCCTGCTGGATTATGGTTATTACGCGCCGACCGTCTATTTCCCGCTGATCGTCGAGGAAGCTTTGATGATCGAACCGACGGAAACCGAAAGCAAGGAGACGCTTGATGACTTCGCGCATGCTTTGATCGCGATTGCGCGCGAAGCCGCCGAATCTCCGGAAACCGTCACCGGAGCACCGCACCAGACATCGGTCAGACGACTGGATGAAGTGCGCGCCGCCAGGGTGATCAAAGTGAAATACTGATCGGGAAATATACAAAGAAACAGCTGAATGGCTGCCTCATTGCGAGGCAGCCATTCAGCTGTTTTGCGTCCGCGCTGGGCGGATATGTGAATGTTACTCGGTTTTTTAGGACTAAATGTCGGCCGAAAACCCGACAGAACGCATCAGAGTCGTGTTTTTGACCGACATTTCCGGGCAAAGCTTATTGTGCGACAGTCTGCTCCAACAATAGGTTCATGTTCAGGAAGCCGCGCTCGCTCTTCAGTTGGAAGGCGCGCAGGCGTTCATTGAAATCGACGACATTGTCGCTGTCGAGGAAAACCAGTGCCCATTTTTGGGCTGGCACCGGTCCGATGTTCGTTTCGATGACGGCATCGTATTCCGCCATGCCGGCGTCATTGACCTTCAGCATGAAGATGCCGGTGGTCGGGCAGCCGCAATCTTCGCCGACCGCATAGAACAGGCTGATGCCCTTGAGGTCGTAGCGTTTTTGGATCTCCGCGATGGCGGAATCGGTAAAAGTGAATTTCATGATATGATCCCTTTCTTTCTGTATATTAACCGCAAGTGACCGTTCAGGGAAACTGGCTATCCGGTTGTGTTTTCTTACTATAAGTATACGATATTTCACCCAAAAAACAAGAAAAGCCATCTTCCGGATGGAGGATGGCCAGGCTGATCAATCAGCTTTGACAGGCTGTTTGCGTTTACGGATATACCAAATGATGACGGCGATCCCGATGATGCCAAGGATGACATAGGCGATGTTGGAATAGTTATCCATGTAATGAACGATCGTTTCCCACTGAGAGCCGACCGCCGCGCCCAAGTAGATCAGGACGGTGTTCCAGATCACGGTGCCGACAGTCGTGAATACCAGGAAAAGGCCGAAGTTCATGTTCGCCATTCCGGCCGGCAAAGAAATCAGGCTCCGGATCAATGGCACGAAGCGGCAGAAGAAAACCGTCCAGAAGCCATAGCGGTCGAACCAGGAATCCGCTTTGTGGATATCTGCATGCGTGATGCGCAGAATGTTGCCGTACTTGTCGACGATTTTGTCCAGTCTTTCGACATCCAAAAGGGTACCCAGACCGTAAAGGATCGCGGCCCCTACCACTGCGCCGATTGTGGCGGCGACGATCATCAAGGGGATGTTGAGCTCCGTCGTGGTTGTCATGAACCCGCCGAAAGTCAGGATGACTTCAGAAGGGATCGGCGGAAAAAGATTTTCGATCATAATCAGAAATGCTACACCGAAGTAGCCAAATTGCTCCATAATGCTTTGAATCCAAGCTTCGATAGTGGTTCACTCCTCAAAAAATAGTTCTATATTATGTAAATGTTCTATTCTAACTATATACCTATATACGAAGCCCCGGCATTTTCAATTTATTTTGAACAATCTTAAGAAAATCTTATTGGAATGATCGTGACCCAACTAGGTTCAATCCCGTTTGCAACATGCATCCACCGAATCGTTCTTTTTACATCGATAGGCAATTTTGGTAGAATCAGAGATATATGAGTTGAAAATAATGAAGGGGTGGGGAGAGTCTTTGGTTAATAAAGAAAAGTCAGGCCGATTGTTTTGGATGCTGTTCAAAGCAACGTTCGTGCTGAGCGCGTTCACTTTCGGCGGTGGTTATGTCATCGTGCCGTTGATGCAAAAAAAATTCGTTGAGGAACTCAAGTGGATAGAAGCGGACGAAATGCTGGACTTGGTCGCTTTGGGCCAATCCGCGCCTGGTGCGATTGCTGTCAACACGTCCATTTTGGTCGGCTATCGGATGGCGGGATTGTTGGGGGCATTGGTGACTGTCTTCGGCACGGTTGCGCCACCGTTGATCATCATCACAATCATTTCCTATTTTTACATGAATTTCCGTGAAAATCCGCTTGTGGATGCCTTGATGATCGGGATGCAGGCCGGTGTGGCGGCGGTCATCGTCAATGTCGTCATCGGCATGGTCAGCGGCGTCGTCAAACAACGGGACATCATCAATACTTTGTTGTTGCTTGCGGCATTCACCGCTTCTTATTTCTTTGATGTGCATGTCGTCCTGATCATTTTCTTGGCCGGGCTGATCGGTTTCGTCAACCTGAGTTACCAAGAGAAGAAAGGGGCGATCAAATGATTTATTTGCAATTATTCTGGTCCTTCTTCCAAATCGGGCTGTTCACGATCGGCGGAGGCTACGCTTCCTTGCCGCTGATCCGGAATGAAATCGTCACAAATCAAGGTTGGCTGACGATGCAGGAGTACACCGACATCATAACGATTTCGCAGATCACGCCGGGCCCGATCGCCATCAATTCGGCGACTTTCGTCGGGACAAAGGTGGGCGGCTTTGCGGGAGCGATCATCGCGACGGTCGGTACGGTGACACCTTCGATCATCCTGTCGCTGATTTTGGCGTGGGCCTACTACAAGTACCGCGACATCAAAATCATGCAGGGGATCCTCGGCGGGCTCCGTCCGGCAGTCGTGGCATTGATTGCTGCGGCGGGACTGGCATTGTTTGTGGCGGCCCTCTTCCAATCGGGGGGGACAGCGATCGGCGGGATCACCATCAATTTCCTGGCGGTGGCCATCTTTCTTGCGGCACTGTATGCGCTCAGGACGACGAAAATCGATTCAATCTGGCTGATACTAGTTTCAGGGGCCGTGAGCATCCTCTTCCATCTATTCAGCTGAGAGGGTGTATAATGTGGGAATCGGAAAACCCGCAGCGATCAGAAAGGAATTTGCCATGACTTCAAATCAGAAAGAAAAAAAGCCGCAAGCCAAACAGAATTTGCCCAAGAAATGGCATGGCCTTAGACCATCGCGTTTCGTGAAATACCGCAACTGGATCAACAGCGGCAGCCCGGGGATCTGCGGCACCTACTGCAGCGCCGTTCTGGTGCATGATGCGGTTTTGCATAAATACAAGCACTCCCTGGATAAGGATACTTTGTTGGCTGGCTTACTGACGGTCGTCGACGAATTTCTGCCCTACAAAGGGACCTTCTTTTGGGATGTGCAGCACGGGTTGAAAGCATTGCTGAAGGACATTCCGGATTGGACTGTCAAATCGGGCCTTATCACGGAAAAAATCGTTCCGGCACTGCTGGATCGCCCGGAGCCGGTCCCGGTCATCGTGGGAACGACGCGGTTTTTCAACAGCAAGTACAAGAACCATTGGGTGGTCGTATATGCTTACGGGTACAACGAGGACGGCAAGCTTTACTATAAAGCCTACGATAATCATGGCCGCTACCAGGCCATTTTGCCGGCATCGCAGACGATCGGTTGTGTTTGGCTGGAAGAAAGAAAAAATTGAACTACTCCCACCTATGCTTATGCTTAGAGGTGGGAGATTCCTAAAAACTCCGACCTATCGGTCAGATTCTCGTTAGGCTAACCCCGTGGCCCCCACGGTTCTGGAAGCTA
>Ga0194136_1000569_pt1 | contig 18977 bp, 18 predicted proteins | sample TARM_MetaG_T3A_1_FD_134023 | JGI IMG/M metagenome (GOLD analysis project Ga0194136, IMG submission 134023) | Freshwater microbial communities from Pennsylvania, USA, analyzing microbe dynamics in response to fracking - TARM_MetaG_T3A_14 (version 2) | ecosystem: Environmental > Aquatic >...
CGGGTTGATCCGCTGGATGCGAGTGCTGGGGCGCGCGGTACACCGCGATGCCAGCGGCGAGGCGACCCGTCTGATTGGATCTTTATCCGATATTTCCGAACACAGGCGAGCCGAAGAGGCACTTCTGGAACGCGAACAGCAGCTCGCCCGGGTCATTGAAGGCTCCGATCAAGGTTATTGGGAGTGGAATCTGCAGACCAACGAATTCGTGGTCAGCCCACGCTGGGAAACCATGCTCGGTTATCAACCTGGGGAGATGGACGTCCGGCCCGAGAACTGGGGAGCCTTGGTGCAATCTGATGACCTAGCAATGGCCAAAGACTCGATCGAACGTCATTTGCGCGGCGAAATCCCCAACCATGAAGTCGAGATCCGCTGTCGTACCAAGGCCGGCGGCTGGCGCTGGATCCTCTCCTGTGGACGCATCGTCGCCTGGGATGAACAAGGCAGTCCGCTGTTGATGTCTGGAACCCACACCGATATTACCGAGCGCAAGATCCTCGAGCAGGCGCAAAAAGAGGCCGCCGTCGTCTTCGAGAGCAGCTACGAAGGCATCATGGTGGTCAATCCGGACAATATCATCGTCAAGGTCAATGCGGCGTTCAGCCGGATCACCGGGTATTCGGCCGAAGAAGCGATTGGTCAGCCAACCAGCCTGCTCTCCTCCGGGCAACATGACGAAGCCTTTTACCAAGCGATGTGGCACTCGGTGCATGAACATGACTTCTGGCGCGGTGAAGTTTGGAATAAGCGCAAAAATGGTGAAGTCTATGCCGAGTTGCTCTCCATCTCGACGGTACGCAATGCCCAAGGCGAACTGTTGCATTATGTGGGCCTGTTTTCCGATATTACCCAACTCAAAGCCCATGAATTCGAGCTCGACCGGGTCGCCCATTATGATCCGTTAACCGGAGTCCCCAATCGGCGCCTGCTGTCGGATCGGCTACATCAAGCCATAATCCGCTCGGTGCGGCATCATAAGTCCTGCGCCATCTGCTTTCTCGATCTGGATAATTTCAAAGCCATCAATGACCGCTACGGCCACGAGGTGGGCGATCAACTGCTCATCGGTGTGACCCTCCACCTGCAGAGCGTGCTGCGCAATGAGGACACGATTTCCCGCATCGGCGGGGATGAGTTCGTGATCTTGCTAGCCGACATTCACTCGGCGGAAGAGTGCACCCTGATCCTGGACCGGCTGATGGCGGCGATTGGCGAATCGGTGAGTGCAGTGGCATTCAGATCTCCATCTCGGCCAGCATAGGCGTCACCCTCTACCCGGAAGACAATGAAGATCCCGATACCCTGCTGCGCCATGCCGATCAGGCCATGTATCAGGCCAAAGAAGCGGGGAAAAACCGTTACCAATTGTTTGATCCGGAAAGCGATCGCAAGGCGCAAACCCATCGCAAATACCTGGAAACCATGCATCAATCGCTGCTGAACCAGGAATTTGTGCTGTTCTACCAGCCCAAGGTGGACTTGGACGATGGCCGGGTCATTGGCGTCGAGGCATTGATCCGTTGGCAACATCCCGAGCTGGGCCTGCTCACTCCCGCGCACTTCTTGCCCCATCTCCATGGCAGCCATCTGGAGACGACCTTCGGCGAATGGGTGATCAGCACGGCGATGGCACAAGCCGCCACTTGGCATAAAGCAGGGTTACAGATGACCGTCAGTGTCAATGTCAGTGCCAATCATCTGCTCCAACCCGGATTCTTCGCTCATCTGCAGGCGACACTGGCTCAGCATCCCGAGGTCAAACCCGAACATTTTGAATTGGAAGTTCTGGAGAGTGCCGCCATTGCCGATATGGAGCAGGCCATCGGGATCCTGCTGGATTGCCGCCAATTGGGAATTCATTTTGCTCTCGACGATTTTGGCACCGGCTATTCGTCCTTGACCTATCTGCGCAAGCTGCCCATCGATACCTTGAAGATCGATCAAAGCTTTGTCCGCGATATGCTGACCGACAACGATGATCTGGGCATCGTCGAGGGCGTGATCCAATTGGCGAATGTCTTTCACCGCCAGGTGATCGCCGAAGGGGTCGAAACCATGGCCCACGGCAAGCAGTTGCGCCTGTTGGGCTGCCATCTGGTTCAGGGGTATGGGATCGCGCGGCCGATGCCCGCGTCTGCGGTCGAGGAATGGTGTATCCAATGGCATAACGACAAGCCTTGGCTTGCCTTACAGTAAATCGGGAAATGGCTCGAAGAGAAACTAAGTCTGTGGTTCAACGTCTTGAATAGACGCCTAGCGGGATAGGCCTGGCGGGATAGGATGGATGCTAATGACGATCCGTTAGCCAGGGTGCCGGCGGCCGCGTATACGACTCGCACCGGCGTTCCAGGCTACGCACTACGAGCCAATAGGAAACTGCTCACCTTGATTAATTTCCGCCTCCCGATGTTCAGCCGCTTGCTCAATGATGGGCCAACTGCTGGGTTGTGCACGGCGCGCCGACACAATCAACGCATCCAGATTGGTACGATTGTTGGCCTTGCGAAAGTGATGTAACCAGTCGTTCAGCGTGTGTAATTCGTCCATCGATAGTCTCCCTCAGTCATCTGATGAATGCTGTAAAAATACACAGTATCACAGTTCACCTCCGCTGTCTGTGCCCGTCGTCTATTAAGCGAACCGCGTTATTCCTCAACTGCCCTCATGGCCGAGACAAACGAATCAGCAAGACAACTGCCGATTTGCTAAGCAATTGAAAGCTGAGTAGTAAAAATTGTTTTGACCCGCGGAGTTCTCTACGTATAATGCGCCGGTCTTCTGCGGACAATGTCTGTAAAGCGGGAATAGCTCAGTTGGTAGAGCACGACCTTGCCAAGGTCGGGGTCGCGAGTTCGAGTCTCGTTTCCCGCTCCAAGTTCTCAAAGGCGCGTTAACAAAGCGGTTATGTAGCGGATTGCAAATCCGCCTAGTCCGGTTCGACTCCGGAACGCGCCTCCATCTATTTCTGTTTCATCTCCCTTTTTGTTTCATCTCCCTACTGTTGTTACCAAAGCGGTCGACTCTCATGTCAGCAAACCCGTGCCTGGGGTTGCCGCGGCATGATAGTAATAAACCGTCGCGAGACGGCTTATTAGTTGTTGGGTCAGATGCATTTAACCGGCTTGGGCAGACCGGCAATTTTAGTGGCCTGCTTGGCGGGGCCTTTCGGAAACAACTTATAGAGATAACGGCTAGAGCCTTTCTCCACGCCATATTTTTGTTCCATCGCTTTGACCAAGGCCCGAATGGCGGGTGATGTCTTGTACTCGACATAGAAAGCACGCACGAAGTGAACGACTTCCCAGTGGGCTTCGCTCATCTCGATGGCTTCCTGCGCGGCGATCACTCGCGCTAAATCCTCACTCCATTCATCCAGATGCTTCAGATAGCCTTGTGCATCGGTTTCAATCAACTTGCCTGCCAGTTCCAACATAACCGCTCTCTCGATCTAGGTGTGCAGATTTTATCATTCAATCACGGGCTGACAACTTCAGGGGCTCGAGGAGCCGACTCAGGCGCAATAATTCATTGGCTTGTTCGGCAATCAGCAGCAGCTCCTGCTGGATCAGCCAACTGACTTCCCGGTTATCGGTTTGCTCAGGCAGCTCGGGGACTTGCTCCAGCACTAACAGCTCGCCGTGACTATGGGGGATGCCGACGATCGCCGCTGCTGCCGCATCTAGCACCTGAGTGATCCCGTCGACCAGATTTTTTTGTGCCGGCAAAAACTGACCGCTCAGCAATTTTCGATGCGCTCCTAGCGTCGAGATATAGGCGATCAGCGTATGGCTACGCTGGGTCAGTGCGGCGCAGATGCGTAAGAATCGACGTTTGTCTTTAGGCTCCGCCAGCATGTTTTGCCAAGCACGAGCCAAGGCATTGTCGGCCAGATGGGCCTGACGCCTCACGATGCGATACTGCAATTCATCAGCCGAGCCTGCGGCTTCATCCAGGATACCCACCAGATAGCTTTTACTGGCCAGGAGTGATCCCTGCAGCAGTTGGGGCAGGTGTCGATGTTGCCATTCTGGCCATAACCCCATCACCGCAATAAAGGCGATCCCTGCGCCGAGTAGGGTATCGAATAAGCGCGGTAATAGTAGAACGTTACTTTCGACCCCGAGTAAGCCAAAGGCACTGAGTGCGTAGAGAGTAATGAATGTCACGGCGGCGCTGTAATTGTTGCGAAGCTGGGAAAAAAACAAAACCGCGGCGGTTGCCATGCCGACTAGTTGGACGGTAGGTGAGGGGGACAGCCAGATGAGGGGCGCACCCAAGACAAGACCGAGCAAGGTGCCGCCAATACGCTGAAAGATCCGACGTCGCGTATCGGTATAACTGGATTGGCAGACGAACAGACAGGTCAATAGCACCCAAAAGCCTTGCTGGATCGCAAACAATTGCAGCAAACCGTAAGCCGCGACCAGACATAACGCCATCCGCAGAGCATGGTGCAGCAGCGGGGATGGGGTCATAAGTTGCTGGCCGAACTGCTTTAAATCCGCTCGGGGGGATTTAGCCAGCTGCCGATGGCTCAATTGGCTGATGGGTGCATCCAGATGTGTCGTCAGCGTTGAGGCTTGTATCAACAACTGCAGTATCGCGGCCAGATTTTGTTGCAAAAAGAGCAGCGAGGAGCGCAACGCCTCCGGCATTTCCCGCTGTAACTGGATGTAGGCGAGCTGATCGCGTAGCGCCGTCATCACCCAGGTGAGACCTTTATCGGGTGCGTAGTCGCGCTGCATCAGCACGGCATAGCCTAATTGTTTCGTACTGGTACCCAGTTGCTCGAGGACCTCGCGGAAGCCGTCGAGGATGGCATGGCGTTGCAAGTCATCTTGCAAACGGTCATACAGATAGTGGCTGGCAACGACGCGTTCATGGATCTCTTGTGCCAAGAGATAGAGTTGTAGCAGCCGCTCCAGATGGGGATCCCAACCCGCAGTCAAGCGACCACTCAACATCGCCTTGGTGATCTGCATATGCGAGACACAGCTGATGTTCAATTGCCCCAGGTTATGGCGAATGGCGGCGACCTGATCCCGCTTCACCGGGAAAAAGCGCGACTTCTCATAACAATACTGGCTCAAGGCGAAGAAGACCTGGGATAGCTGCTCATGCACGGCTTTGTGGGGCAAGGCTTTGAGCCACAGCAGGGATATGATGCCGTACCACAAGGCTCCGAGGCAGAGCCATACGGGTTGGAACCATAGATTCGGGGCATGGGCCGCACCCAGCATCGAATAGATGGCGACCAGCAGAGAGCCAAAGCTGATAGTCGCATAGCGAGGTCCGAATGCGCCTAGCATGATGAAGCCAATCGTCGATAGGAAGAGTCCGATCGCAAACAGCCAGGGATAGGGATACAGAAGCTGGACCGATGTCGTGGCGATGACAAAACAGACCATGGTGACGCCCAGATTTTTGATCCGTCCTGGGACGCTATCATCGGGCTCACCAATGGCGCCGGCGACGACCCCCAAGGATAAAATGACGGTTTCTTGGGTCATGCCCCAGCACAAGGCCGGGATCAGGCTACCCAGAATGGCGACCATCACCTTCAACGCAAAGAAAAAATGGCTATCCATGGTCAAGCGACGCAGCGGATGAATGAGAGTCTTCGGCATGAGAATTAAGGGTTGATCATGGTTTTCTAATGGTACCCGAAAATCGAGGTAACACGAAAAATATGCCTCCCGTCACACGCTACGGCAACGAAATAGAGCCGGATGCTTAAAGGATGAGCAAACAATTTATCGAATGAAGTTAGGGGTTTACAACATGAATACCCTTTAGTAGTATCTTCGGCGTTCGGAGGGGTGGCAGAGCGGCTTAATGCAACGGTCTTGAAAACCGTCGATGGGCGACCATCCGTGGGTTCAAATCCCACCCCCTCCGCCAAATTGAAGAGCGAGACCTAGGTCTCGCTCTTTTGCTATGTAATTTTTTTGTTGGCCCGAGACATGACACCCACTCCTTATCATGGTTTTTCAGTATTAGCCGTGCATGACGATTTTGTCGTGCTGAATAAAGCCCCTGGAATTGGTATGCATGATGAGGAGGGCGTCCCAGGCCTGATCAGTGAGGCGAGGCGTCAACTGGGCATGATGTTATATCCGGTTCACCGTTTGGATAAGGTAACATCCGGGGTGTTATTGCTGGCGCGAACTCCAGAAGCCAACCGCGAGTTGAGTATGGCCTTTGCCGAGCGGAAAATGCATAAAGAGTACGTGGCACTGAGTGAGCAGAAACCCAAGAAAAAGCAGGGCTGGATTAAGGGTGACATGGAGCGTGGTCGCCGAGGGAGTTGGTTACTCAGTCGAAGCATGCATAATCCAGCCATCACCTGGTTCGATAGCTTTGGGCTCGGCGATGGGGTGCGCTTATTTCATATCAAACCCAAGACCGGAAAAACACACCAGATCCGGGTGGCATTGAAGAGTCTGGGCTCACCGATCCTGGGTGATGCGCTGTATGGCGCTGCTCTGGCGGATCGGGTTTATCTTCATTCGGCTCGGCTGTCGTTTGAATATGCCGGACAGTCGTGGATATTTAGCGCGTTACCCCAGCAAGGTTCACGATTCGATTCGGTGGCGGTACATGGGGTACTGCAGGATCTAGCGCTCGAGTAATGGCTAAGCTCTGCGTTCCATAGTGTTAACTTCGTTGCATTCTGAATGGATCTTCCCCTGTCTACATCATTCCTCATCTACCCTTAATTCTGCCTGTAAATGGTGCGCCATATTGGAGCATCCTCCGCATCTTTTGTAACGAAACAAACCATACGCGGTTTAATCTGCGGTTGACTGACAGAGCATAAGAGCATGAATTTGCATTCTGAACGCGTGGGGCAAGGGGGGAGAGGCTCTAAACGACTTAGCGCTTGAAGCTGTCCCATTCTGCTGCGAGTGAATTGAGTTGGCAGTGGCATGCTCTTTGCTTTGTAGTGATTGAACTGTATATCCACAATAGAGCTCACCGATTGGAGCGGATAGTTCCAGCCGATCGGCGGCTAGATTGACAAGATGATGGAATATGCCGGGCAACTGGGCGGCATCATTTTCAGGCACCAACTTAGTTCATAACAATCACAGGGAAGATTACACATGCAGATGAAATTTAAAGCACTTTCTATTGCCACCACTGCCGCATTGATGTTGATGGCTGGACAAGCTCAAGCAGCCTCAGGTGACACCTTGGCTCAAATCAAGAAAAAGGGTGAACTGCAGTGTGGCGTCAGTGATGGCTTGCCAGGCTTTTCAAATCCGAATGCCAAGGGTGTTTGGGAAGGTATTGACGTGGATCTCTGCCATGCACTGGCGGCCGGTATTTTTGGCGATGCCAACAAGGTCAAGTTCATCCCGTTGAACGCCAAAGAGCGTTTTACTGCACTGCAATCCGGTGAAGTGGACGTGCTGTCACGCAACACCACCTGGACTCTGAGCCGCGATGCCACCATGGGCCTGACCTTCACCACCACCCTGTACTACGATGGCCAGGGCTTCCTGGTTAACAAAGCGCTGGGCGTGAAGAGTGCCAAGGAGCTGGATGGTGCTTCCATCTGTATCCAGGCTGGTACCACCACGGAATTGAATGTCGCGGATTACTTCAAGGCCAATGGCATGAAATTCACCCCGGTGGTGTTTGATACCTCGGATCAGACGGTGAAGGGATTTGAGTCTGGTCGCTGTGATGTCCTGACCTCGGATCAATCTCAACTCTATGCGTTGAAGATTAAATTGGCCAAGCCGGATGCCGCTCAGGTGCTGCCGGAAGTGATTTCCAAGGAGCCTCTCGGCCCTGCGGTTCGTCAAGGGGATGAGCAGTGGTCAACTCTGGTGAAATGGACTCTGTTTGCCATGGTCAGCGCTGAAGAGTTGGGCGTCACCAGCAAGAATGTCGATGAGATGAAAGCATCCAAGAATCCGGATGTCCGTCGCTTGCTCGGCTTGGAAGAGCCTTCTGGTAAGGTTCTTGGCATCCAGCCGGACTGGGGTTACCAGATCGTCAAGCAAGTGGGCAACTATGGTGAAGTGTTCGAGCGTACCGTGGGTAAAGGCTCGGCGCTGGGGATCGATCGGGGTGTGAATGCGCTGTGGAACCAGGGTGGTTTCATGTACGCACCGCCAATCCGCTAAGCATTTCATGGAGCATGGCGGCCATTATTGCCGCCATGCTCCAGCTGTTTTGTGCTTGTTTTCTATAGCCGCATTAGTCAGGAAGTCATTATGGCTATTGGATCCCACGATTCGACATCATCGGTAACACCAACCGTACGTTGGTATTACGACAGCACCATCCGGGCCTATATTTTTCAGGCGTTGGTTGCGCTTGCTGTAGTTGCGACCCTGTTTTACATCATCAGCAATACCTTGCATAACATGCAGACCCGCGGTATCGCCTCGGGGTTTGATTTTCTCTCTAATCGAGCTGGATTTGGCATTATCCAGTCGCTGATCCCGTACGATGAATCCTACAGTTATGGCCGGACCTTTCTGGTCGGGTTAGTCAATACGCTGGTGGTCTCTGCCTTGGGCATCATACTGGCAACCATGCTGGGATTTTCTATTGGCGTAGCCCGCTTGTCGCGTAATTGGCTAGTCGCACGAGTCGCGACTCTTTATGTCGAGACCTTCCGTAATATCCCCCTGCTGTTGCAGATTTTTTTCTGGTATTTCGCCGTATTACGTACCTTACCTTCGCCTCGTCAGAGTATGAATTGGGGCGATGCGGTATTTTTAAATATTCGAGGTCTATCACTCCCGGCGCCCCTATTCAGCGACGGAATTAGCGGAGTCGTGATTGCACTACTGGCCGGAATTTTAGGCAGTTGGCTATTAGTCCGCTGGGCTAAAAAACGGCGAATTGCTACGGGTCAACAAGTCCGGACCGGGTGGATTGTTCTGGGGTTGGTGATCGGATTACCGACACTGGCATTCTTTGTTTGTGGACGCCCTATTGCGATTGATGTTCCGCATTTGCAAGGCTTTAACTTTAAAGGCGGGATGACCATAATTCCCGAACTTGCCGCACTATTGATCGCTCTGACTATCTACACGGCGGCATTTATTGCCGAAATAGTCCGTTCAGGTATTAATGCGGTGAGCAAAGGTCAGACTGAAGCGGCTGACGCATTGAGTCTGAGCCGCAGTCAATCGTTACGCCTCATCGTCATACCCCAGGCGTTGCGGGTTATTATTCCACCGCTTACCAGCCAATACCTGAATTTGACCAAAAATTCATCGCTGGCGACAGCTATTGGCTACCCGGATCTGGTCTCGGTATTTATGGGGACTACCTTGAATCAAACGGGGCAGGCGATTGAAGTGACCGCAATGACAATGGCCGTCTATTTAACCATCAGTATTTCTACTTCGTTCCTGATGAATGCGTACAACCGCAAAATGGCTTTGGTGGAGCGTTAATTATGGCTGTTTATCCTGAACAAATTGCGCAGTCATTGCCAGAGCACAAAATTGGTCCACTGGCCTGGTGCCGGAAAAATCTTTTTTCCAGCTGGACCAATAGTCTGCTGACTCTGGCATTGCTCTATATCTTGATACCGCCTTTCTGGCATCTGGTGCAGTGGGCTTTTATCCAGGCGGATTGGGTCGGTGATCAGCGAGAACAATGTGATTCCGGTGGTGCCTGCTGGGTTTTTATTAACGTTCGCTTCTCTCAGTTCATTTACGGATTTTATCCGGATGGTGAGCGGTGGCGCGTCGATCTGATGTTTGCACTGTGCGCATTGCAGATGGCAGCCTTAATGATCAAGGGGATACCCGGTAAAAAATGGTTCGCCCTGAGTTTCTTCGGATTGTTTCCATGGCTGGCTCTGTGGTTGTTGCGCGGTGGCATCTTGGGCCTGGCTTCTGTAGAAACCCACTACTGGGGCGGTTTGATGCTGACGCTGGTACTGGCTTTGGTCGGCATAGTGGCAGCATTACCCATCGGGATTATTCTGGCGTTGGGGCGTCGCTCCAGCATGCCGGTGGTGAATAGTATCAGCGTTGTATTTATTGAATTCTGGCGTGCGGTTCCCTTAATTACCGTACTGTTTATGGCTTCGGTCATGTTGCCATTATTCCTTTCAGCTCAGGTTGAACTGGATAAATTATTACGCGCCCTGATCGGTATCATTTTGTTCCAGTCTGCTTATATGGCTGAAGTGATCCGCGGCGGATTGCAGGCAATACCGAAAGGTCAATATGAAGCCGCGGAAGCATTGGGTTTAAGCTACTGGCGATCTATGGGGCTGGTCATTCTGCCCCAGGCATTGAAAATCACGATTCCATCGATTGTGAATACGTTCATTGCGCTGTTTAAAGATACCAGTTTGGTGACGATTATCGGTTTATTCGACTTGTTGGCGGTAGGTAAAGCGGGTCTATCAGATCCGAACTGGCTGGGTTATTCCGTCGAAGCTTACGTATTTATTGCCCTGATTTTCTGGATTTTCTGTTTCGGCATGTCGCGCTATTCCCAGTATCTGGAACACCAGCTGCACACCGGACACAAGCATTAAGGAACCAAGCATGAACAACAAACAGGAAGTCGTGGTTGAGCTGAACGACGTGAACAAATGGTACGGTGAATTTCATGTCCTGAAAAATGTTAATTTGAAGGTCGGGAAAGGGGAGAAAATTGTTATTTGTGGTCCTTCTGGATCAGGGAAATCGACAATGATCCGCTGTATTAATCGCCTCGAAGAGCATCAAAAAGGGGATATTATTGTCAAAGGTACCCCGTTAACGCATGACATCAAGAATATTGAATCTGTGCGTCGTGATGTGGGTATGGTGTTCCAACATTTCAACTTGTTCCCTCACCTGACGGTGCTGGAAAATTGTTGTCTGGCGCCCATTTGGGTGAAGAAAATTCCCCGTGCCGAGGCCGAAGCCACCGCGATGAAATATCTGCAGCGCGTTAAAATTCCAGAGCAGGCCTTGAAATACCCCGGCCAACTCTCCGGTGGACAGCAACAACGTGTCGCCATCGCGCGTAGCTTGTGCATGAATCCACAGATCATGTTATTTGATGAGCCGACCTCGGCACTGGATCCGGAAATGGTTCGTGAAGTATTGGATGTTATGGTCGAGCTGGCGGGCGAGGGGATGACCATGTTGTGTGTGACCCATGAGATGGGCTTTGCTAAACAGGTCGCCGATCGCGTGATATTTATGGACCGTGGACAAATTGTTGAAGAAAATACGCCCGATGAATTCTTTAATAATCCACAATCTGAACGCAGTAAACTATTCCTTAGCCAGATCCTGCAGCATTAATTAATAAAAAAAGGCGCCATTGGGCGCCTTTTTTGTTGCGATAATAGGAGTTATGCCCAAGGAAATGACGATTGCCTGATCTATTTAGCCTTGTGTTGGCTGATCGTCTTCGGCCTTCAGCATATGCCCAAGTTTGCCGGCTTTGGTTTCCAGATAGAATTCGTTGAAGGGGTTTTTCCCCTCTTGCAGAGGCACGCGTTCAGCAATATGGATGCCCATTTTTTCCATGGCGTTGAGTTTTCTGGGATTGTTGGTCATCAAGCGTAATGACGACACACCCAGCAACTTGAGCATATCCGCGCAGATGGTGTAATCCCGCATATCGGCCGCAAATCCAAGGGCCACGTTGGCATCCACGGTATCTGCACCTTGATCCTGGAGATTGTACGCGTGGATCTTGTTCAGCAGACCAATCCCACGCCCTTCCTGGCGGACATAGAGCAAGACGCCGCGTTGTTCTTGCGCAATTCGTTGCATGGCGGCTTGAAGTTGAAACCCGCAATCACAACGCAAGCTGAAGAGTGCGTCTCCGGTCAGGCATTCGGAATGAATGCGACCCAGAACTGGCTCGGGTGTTGTGATATCGCCCATGACCAGAGCGGCATGATCTTTACCCGAAGCGGTTTCTTTAAATCCGACCAGTGTGAATGTACCCCAGGGTGTGGGGAGCTTGGACGATGCAATCAGGGAAACACTGCTCATTTATTTCCTCTTACGCACAACTCAATGCGTTGGTTTGAAGCATAGGCTTGATTAGCCAGCCATAAAAATTTGATCCACTTCGCGATTTTCGCCTGATTTCTCCCTGATTGGCAACCGCTGTCGGCTAGAAGCATCCAGAAATAGCTGACTTTGTTACTCGGAATTGGCTTCGGGTATCTTGCCGAGGGCGAATTGGGTATAATTCGACACCAGAAATTGTGCCCGTAACCCCGAGATACCTGTGATGCCATATGCGCGGGGTTGTGGTTGTTAACCTATTAAAAAGTGGAGAGTTTTGATGGCGGAGATGATCACTCCCGTGATTACGATTGATGGCCCAAGCGGTGCCGGTAAGGGGACTGTCTGTCAACGTCTTGCCGAACGATTGGGCTGGCCATTGCTGGATTCTGGTGCCATTTACCGTGTCTTGGCGTTAGCTGCATTACACCATGATGTCGCTCTGGATCATGAGGATGACCTGGTTCCGCTGGCCAGTCATCTGGATGTCAGTTTTTTGCCCGGACCTGATGGCGTTCGCGTCATTCTGGAAGGTGAAGAGGTTGCAGGCGCCATTCGGACCGAAGAAATCGGTAATGCAGCCAGTAAAGTCGCGGCCTTTCCTCGGGTTCGAGAGGCGCTATTACGCCGCCAACGCGCCTTTCGTCAAGCTCCTGGCTTGATTGCTGATGGTCGCGATATGGGCACTGTGGTTTTCCCTGATGCCGAGGCTAAAATTTTCCTGGATGCCAGCGCAGAAGAAAGGGCTCACAGACGGCTCAAGCAGTTGCAGGAAAAGGGATTTGATGTTAATTTTGATCGCCTTTTAGTCGAGATCCAAGAGCGTGACGACCGCGATCGTAACAGAGCTGTGGCGCCTTTGCGGCCTGCTCCTGATGCGCTGGTTGTGGATTCTACTGCGATGGATATCGACACGGTTGTAGAGACTATTCTGCAACACGTGATGCAAAGAATTGAAATCCGTGCGTAAAGCGCGGATGGAGATACGTCTGTACCAAGGAATGGCATAGGCGAATTTGAACAACCCCGCTCTGGCCGGATTGCCGGGTGGATGTTATTTACTCTCAAGTTATCAAACACATGACTGAATCTTTTGCTCAACTCTTTGAAGAGTCTCTGAAACAACTCGAAACCCGTCCTGGTGCCATTGTTAAGGGTACTGTCGTTTCCATCGCGAACGGCTTTGTCCTGGTTGACGCTGGTCTGAAGTCTGAATCTGCTATTCCAGTTGAACAGTTCAAGAACGCTGTTGGCGAACTGGAAATCAACGTTGGTGACATCGTTGACGTAGCTCTGGACTCCGTAGAAGACGGTTTCGGTGAGACTCAGCTGTCCCGTGAGAAGGCTAAGCGTCACGAAGCTTGGCTGCAACTGGAAAAGGCCTACGAAGAACAGGCCACCGTAATTGGTCTGATCAACGGCAAGGTAAAGGGTGGCTTCACGGTCGAAGTGAACACCATTCGTGCCTTCCTGCCTGGTTCTCTGGTAGACGTGCGCCCGGTACGCGACACCGCTCACCTGGAAGGCAAAGAGCTTGAGTTCAAAGTTATCAAGCTGGACCAGAAGCGCAACAACGTTGTTGTTTCCCGTCGTGCTGTGATCGAAACCGAGAACACCTCTGAGCGTGATAGCCTGTTGGCCAATCTGCAAGAAGGCCAAGAAGTTAAGGGTATCGTCAAGAACCTGACCGACTACGGTGCATTCGTAGATCTGGGTGGTGTTGACGGCCTGCTGCACATCACTGACATGGCTTGGAAGCGCGTTAAGCATCCTTCCGAAATCGTCAATGTTGGCGACGAAATCGCTGTTAAGGTCCTGAAGTTTGACCGTGAGCGTACTCGTGTATCTCTGGGTCTGAAGCAACTGGGTGAAGATCCGTGGGTTGCTATCGCCAAGCGTTACCCAGAAGGCGCCCGCCTGACTGGTCGCGTAACCAATCTGACCGATTATGGCTGCTTCGTTGAAATCGAAGAAGGCGTGGAAGGTCTGGTTCACGTATCCGAAATGGATTGGACCAACAAGAACATTCACCCGTCTAAGGTTGTGAACGTTGGCGACACCGTTGAAGTCATGGTTCTGGATATTGACGAAGAACGTCGTCGTATCTCCCTGGGTCTGAAGCAGTGCAAGTCCAACCCGTGGCAGCTGTTTGCTGAAACTCATGCCAAGGGTGACCGCGTCTCCGGTAAGATCAAGTCTATCACTGACTTCGGTATCTTCATCGGCCTGGACGGCGGCATTGACGGTCTGGTTCACCTGTCTGACATCTCCTGGAATGCTTCTGGTGAAGACGCAGTTCGCGAGTTCAAGAAGGGTGACGAGATCTCCGCCGTTGTTCTGCAAGTCGATCCAGAGCGTGAGCGCATCTCCCTGGGTGTGAAGCAGATCGAAGAAGATCCTTTCAATAAGTACCTGTCTGATAACAAGAAAGGTGCTATCGTTAAGGGCAAAGTGACTGCCGTTGATGCCAAGGGTGCCACCATTGACCTGGAAGAAGGCGTAGAAGGCTACATTCGTGCCTCCGATGCCTCGCGTGACCGTATTGAAGACGCCACTCTGGTGATGTCTGTCGGTGACGAAGTTGAAGCCAAGTTCATGGGTGTTGACCGTAAGAACCGTACCGTTAGCCTGTCTGTCCGTGCCAAGGACGAAGCTGATGAGAAGGCTGTTATGGAAAACCTGAACCAACAAGAAGAAGTTGGTTTCAGCAGCGCCATGGCTGAAGCGTTCAAGGCTGCCAAGGGCGAGTAATCTCCCTTAGGAAGCAAAGAAGGGCGGTCTAGACCGCCCTTTTTATATGTTTGAAATAGCATGGATCCCTCAAGGAGTGCCTTATGACTAAGTCCGATCTGATTGAACGACTCTCTGCCAAGTACCTGCATCTCTCATCAAAAGATGTGGAAGTCGCTATTCGGGAAATTCTGGAGCAGATGGCTATTACCTTGCAAAGTGGCGATCGGATTGAAATTCGGGGTTTTGGCAGTTTTTCATTGCACTATCGTGCACCGCGAGTAGGCCGCAACCCGAAGACCGGTGAAAAAGTGGAATTATTAGGAAAATCTGTTCCCCATTTCAAACCAGGGAAAGAGCTTCGTGAGCGCGTCAATGAAAGTATTGCGTGAGCATGCATGACCCGCTTCGGGTGCCACTTGTTTGTCCGTCTTGGGGGTATCAGTGCGAGCCTTATTTAGCGTGATCGCTCTTGCCATTGTTGTTGCCTTGGCATTGACCTTGGGGGCTGAGAATGGCCTCTATGTGAAATTCAATTATCTAATTGCCCAAGATGAGTTTCGGCTCTCTTCCTTGATGGTGGTCTGGTTCTCCGCCGGTTTTGCCGTCTGTGCGCTGTTATGTTCGTGGGGGCTGCTCCGAAGTCGTATACAAATCCGCCAACTCAAAAAGCAAGTTACCCGTCTGGGAGCTGAACGTGATCGACTCGAAGCCACTACCGGTGTTGCTGAGTCGTCAGTGAATAATTAATGCTCGAGCTTCTTTTTCTCTTATTACCCGTTGCCGCTGCTTATGGCTGGTATATGGGACAACGTGGTGCGCGGCTGGATAATCAGCAATCGAGCCACAAATTGTCGCGCAATTACGTTGCCGGTATTAACTTTCTCCTCTCTGAACAACCCGATAAGGCAGTTGATTTATTTATTGAACTGCTGCAAGTCGACGATGAGACACTGGAAACTCATCTGGCATTAGGCAATCTGTTTCGTCAGCGAGGCGAAGTGGATCGCGCAATTCGTATTCACCAAAATCTAATTGCCAGACCTAGTCTGACGTTTGACCAACGCAATCTATCCATGCTGGAACTTGCCCGTGATTTTATCGCTGCCGGTCTACTCGACCGCGCGGAAAATATTCTGAGTGAGTTAGTTCGTCACGATGAGCATGAAGAAGAAGCGGCGGCGTTACTGATTGGTGTTTATCAGCAGATGCGGGATTGGGAAAAGGCAATTTCTGTCGCCACCCGTAGTCGTAAGAAGCTAGGGGATAAGATCCTGCCGCCGCTGGCCAATTTCTACTGTGAATTAGCCGCACAAGAGTCACTCGAAGCGGGGGATAAACGCTCAATTGGCTACTTGAAAAAAGCCATCAGCGTCGATGAAAATTGTATTCGAGCCTCGCTTGCTCTTGCCGATATTTACCTCAAACAGAACGACAAGAGTCTCGCTGCGGATATATTGGTACTGATCGGAGATAAAGACCCTGATTTTGTCTCCGAGGCGCTCCCACTGCTGCAACGTTGTTTCCCGATCTCAGATCCGCGTTATAAAGCCATCTTATTGAAGTGGCTTGAACAATCTTCATCAACCAGTATTGCCTTGGCGTTGGCCGATTTAACGCACGCGGAGCAAGGTGTTGTTGAAGCAGAGCAGTTAATTTTAAAAGAGCTCAAGCGTAATCCCACCATGCGTGCATTTTCCCGCTTGATGGATTATCGATTAGCAGAGCTGGATAGTACGCAGGCCAAAGAAAGTATTTCGCTGTTGAAAAATTTGGTGGAAAAGCAGATATCGATGAAACCCAATTATCGATGTCAGCGCTGTGGATTTTCCACAAAGGTCATCTTCTGGCAGTGCCCATCGTGTAAACAGTGGGCCAGTATTAAACCCATCCGCGGTTTGGATGGAGAGTAGTGGGAGTTTTCATGCAGGAACATCAAGGATCTAAAGTCATCGTCGCTCTGGATTATGCCAATAAAGCGGATGCCATGGCATTTGTCGCGCGGGTCTCTCCCGCCTTATGTCGCCTGAAAGTCGGCAAAGAGATGTTTACCTTATTTGGGCCTGAGTTCGTCAGGAGTTTGGTCGCCCAGGGGTTTGACGTATTTTTGGATCTAAAATTTCATGATATTCCCAATACCGTGGCCAAAGCGGTTGCGGCCAGTGCCGAGTTAGGGGTCTGGATGGTGAATGTTCATGCCTGTGGTGGTTTACGCATGATGGCAGCGGCAAAGCAAGCGTTAGCCGACTACGGTGACAAGGCGCCGCTGCTGATCGCCGTGACGGTTCTGACCAGCATGGAGCAGGATGAACTCCAACAAGCCGGGGTTCCCGGCTCCTTGCAGGATCAGGTTCTGCGCCTAGCGACATTGACGCAGCAAGCCGGACTGGATGGTGTCGTCTGCTCGGCTCAGGAAGCCTCATTGCTCAAGCAGCATCTGGGCGCAGAGTTCAAGCTGGTCACGCCGGGCATCCGTCCTGTGGGTTCGGAACTGGGCGATCAACGCCGCGTGTTAACCCCCGCTGAGGCCTGCTCGCAAGGCTCCGATTATCTGGTGATTGGCCGCCCCATCACCCAAGCGGTTGATCCGGCCGCAACCTTGGCGGCTATCAATCAATCGCTTGTTGCTGCGTAATACCGCTAAAGAGCCGACGGTTTTGTCGGCTCTTTAGCACCTCGACGATACCATAGTAAAAGCAACAACCCGGTCAGCACGCCACTGATGGCACCTATGATATGAGACTCGACATGTACTCGGGTGCCAATCAGCTCAGTGGTTAAACTGTCCGTACGCAACAGATCCCATCCCAGTTTGGCCAACAGCCCGAGTAACCACCACCAGCCCTGACGGTCCCGTTGTTGAATCATCAGCAGTGCACCGATGGCAAACAGCCCATGCAAAGCGCCGGAAAGACCCCAGTAGAAATGGGTCGTGGGCACTAGCACCAACAAGAAAGTATCGACTAGCGCTACCTGCAGGATCAGAACCCAGACACTTCGGTAACCCGCAAGGCGTTGCGGCAGCAGCAAGGAGATCAAGCCCCAGGCGAGCAGATTCATCAGCAGGTGATTCAGATTATGATGCAGCCAGCCCCCCGTGAGCAGACGCCACCATTCGCCTTGATGGATGGCCATTCTGTCATAGGCGAGGGGAAGTGCTGCCGCGACAAGTTGCGCGATGGATGCCAATAGACAAACGGTAAACAGGGGGAACAGCGGAATTATTTTGCGGAGATATTGGTGTGTCATCGCTAGCCCATGAGAAATAAAATAGGGGGCCGCGCCCCCTGTTTTATTGTGGCAGGATTAGATCAGGAAATCGTCCAGTGTTTTGCCTTGTTCTGCAATCGCTTTACGGATCGCGACGGGTTGACGGCCTTGGCCAGTCCAGGTGCGATGTTCGCCATTTTCATCGATATATTGATACTTGGCCGGGCGTGGTGCCCGCTTGTTAACTTTTTCGCCAGCGGTAGATGCTCCGACCGGGAACAGTTCCGCAGGGTCAATACCATCCGCGCGCAGCATGTTCATATATTCAGAAATTTTGCGCTCGCGTTCCTCACGGGATTTACGATCTTCGGCTTCATTTGCCCGGCGCTCTTCAACCACCGAGGTCAATTTGGCAAGACCTTCTTCGAGTTGCTCCAGTGTCAAGTCACGAGCCACGGCCCGCAAGCTACGAATATTAAGTAAAACTTTCAGGAAATCGGTCATGTTTGTTCTCGGTTGACGGGATTTGAAGTAATTATTGTGGGGTTAAAATAATAATGCAATATATATATGGATAATATTTTACGCGGTGAGACATGCGGTTGCTGTTGATACATAATCAATTGCGTTGTTTCATCGGGTTTCACTATAAGTGCCAATTCACCTGCTGGATATGGATGTTAACTGATCATCCTGGGACATAAGCTGGATATGGGCAGCGCTTGCATGTTTATTGGCCGTGCTGACGGTTTATAGATTGCAATCGACGGCCTCTTTACTGCCATTCACTATATAGCTTCCCATTAACGGCACTCCTTTATCTTCGATATCGATGAATTGAACCCATCTACATTTCTTTGTTGGCATTGTTTCTTCTTGATGGTGCGAGTCTGATTATCTCTGCGTCAGGGCGGGATCGCACTTTGTTAATGAAATTTGAACAGGCTGATCGTCTATGATCTAATCACGCCTCCATGCAGGAGGCGCACTCTATGACCTTGATTGAACACCTTACCCTTGTCGAAGAAA
>Ga0194136_1000572_pt1 | contig 18942 bp, 16 predicted proteins | sample TARM_MetaG_T3A_1_FD_134023 | JGI IMG/M metagenome (GOLD analysis project Ga0194136, IMG submission 134023) | Freshwater microbial communities from Pennsylvania, USA, analyzing microbe dynamics in response to fracking - TARM_MetaG_T3A_14 (version 2) | ecosystem: Environmental > Aquatic >...
AGCTCCAGCACGATGTCGCGCCAGTGATCGAGCAGCGGCAGCGGGCAGGTGTCGCGCACGAGCGACCACAGCCGGTCGAGCCGCTGTGCGGACTCGCGCGGCAGCAGCGCCAGCGCGCTGGCGTTGGCCTTGTCGGGCTTCACTGCGCGACGATCGAACAGCCACACGTTGGTCAGCGAGCCAAACAGGGTGCGGCGATAGGCGCGGGTAATGCGCTTCTCCAAGTTCTCGACGTTGCCGACGAAGAGTGGGACGCTTGCGCCCTGGTCGGCGATGACATGGAACTGGTCCAGCCCCTGCGCATCGCGCCCGAGGGTCAGGCGAGCCAGAAACTCCTGGACGGCGGTGTCGCGCGCCCAGACGGACAGGAAGACCAGGTTGCCGTGCTCGTCACCCACGCAGCCGTCGGCCATGAGGTCGGGGCACTCGTCGATGCGGTACAGCGTCCTGGAAGGATGGGTCGCAGGCATGGTGTTGTCCTCGAAGGAATCGGGGACAGCACGGCCCGCCGGGGCAGTTGCTGCCCCTGGGGTGGAAGAAAGCGCCGCAAGCGGCATGGCGAAGAGAAGGATCTGTGCGTCGCAACGCACCGTAGCCTTGAAGATCCTGGCTACCTGGGCATGCTGTCGGCATCGCCGACGGACATGGAGTCAGATTGCTTCAGGTGATCAATGGGCCGAAGCGAAAAACCGCCTCGCGGTTCGACCTTGTTTGGCTGTTTGGCGCCATTGCCCTGGGGCGGGCTCCTGCCATCAATACGGTTGCTCCAGTTCGCTGTAGCGAGATTCGGCAACCCGGGGGCAACCTAGCTGTCACATCCCGGACGATCATAAGGCGCCCGATGAAAGAGATGAGGGTGTGAAGCGTACCATGCTTTCATGGCCTGCAAGGGCGTTTGGCTCTTGAGGGCTGACTGGGGCAGTTGATGGTTATACAGGCGCACATAGCGCAGCAGCGTCTGCTCCATGTCCTCCCCGCTGCGAAAGCGGTTGGTCTTGAGCACGTCGGCGATGCGCCCATTGAAGCGCTCGACCATGCCGTTGGTCTGGGGCGTCCTGGGCTTGGTCAGGCGGTGCTCGATATCCAAGGCTTGACAGAGTTGATCAAACTCATGCGTGCCACTGGGCTTGCGCTGGGCGCCGCCAAACAGACGGTCGGTGAACTCTTTTCCGTTGTCGGTCAACAACTTCTGGATCTTGATTGGGCAAGCCTTGTGCAGCGCGCGCAGAAAGCTGGAAGCGCTGTGTGCGCTTTTGTTGCTTTTGATCTGCACAAAGACCCAGCGCGTGGCCCGGTCTATGGCCACAAACAGGTAGCTGCGCCGGGTCTGGTCAGCCATCTGGGGCAGGTACTTGAGGTCCATGTGCAGGTAGCCCGGCTCATAGGCTTTGAAGGCCTTGTGGGGCGCAGGAGCGGCGGCGGGCTTGAGGGCGTTCAGGTTGCCCACACCATGGCGGCGCAGGCAGCGATCCAGCCCGGAGCGCGAGGCCTTGGGGCAGAGGAACTCGCGCACCACCGAGAGCAGGTCATCCAGCGGCAGCAACAGGGTTTTGCGCAGATGAACGGCGATGATCTCTTGCTGCGCCGTCAGGGTGGTCTGCAAGCGGTGCGCCGTGTGGGACTTGTCGGTAAAGACGTCGCGCCGCTTCCACTTGTAGACGGTGCACAGGCTCAAGTTGTAGCGCTCGGCCAGCACGCTGGCGGGCTCGCTGCTGGCGGCAATCTCGGCCCGGATGGCCGGTGTGGTGCGGGCGCATTTGTGCAGCGAAATGTTCATGTCGAAGGACTCCTAGAGGACTCGAGTTGCTCAATCAACCCCGCCATGACCGCTCTGGCCATGAACAAAGGTGAGCGCCTTGAGTCTATACGATCGTCTGGGATGCGACACCTAGCGACCGGAAGAATTGGGTGGATGCGAATGTCGGGCATGCGATCGGGAACCTGTCCGTCGGCTGTGATGGCCATGGGTCAAGTCGTCGGCCAATTCGGCCATCCGGGCTGCAGCGCCACTATCCACATGGGATGACCGCTTGCGCGGTTCACCGACTTCCGCTAGCGACCCACAAGAGACACTCATCATCGCGGCAGACCTGCGGCAGATTTCTGAGTGAAGCAGTCTGTCAGGACGAGAGCCAGGGCGGCAGCGCAATGCCTCAGTGGTCATTGGGGAGGTGCCGGCAGGTCGCTATAGTTGTAGCAGCAAGGTCGTTCTGAATTTGCCTACGCTCATTTGATCACCTACCCGACTTGTAACGCTGAGACCTCAACCCGACTTTTCCCCGAACCGGACGAACGATTGCGATAGAAAGTCGATAAACGTCCGAATGCGTGTCGACAGCTGATGCCGCAGGGGATAAACCGCATAGATGTCGGCGTCTGGCGTCTGGTACTGGGGCAGGACTTGCACCAGCCGGCCACTGTTCAGATAACGCTTGATGTCCCATTCTGCCCGCATCAGGATGCCGTGGCCGTCGAGGGCCCAGTTCACCGCGATCTCGCCGTCGTTGGTGGTGAGGTTGCCGCGAACCTTGACGGCTTCCGTGTCCCGGCTGGGGCTGCGTAACGGAGAAAGTCGCCACACTCCGTAGGCCTCATCTCCCTGCCGAATGCCAATGCAGTTGTGGTGCGTCAGGTCATTGGGCACCTTGGGCTCACCCTGCGCCTTCAGGTACTTTGGCGAGGCGCACAGCAGGCGCCGATTGGGAGCCAGCCGCTTGGCGATCACGCGAGCCTCGGGGGGCGCGCCGAAGCGGATGCAAACGTCGAACTGGTCGTCGGTCAGGGGCGGCGGGGTGGTCGACAACTGCAACTGTGCGTCCACATCGGGGTACTGCGAGACGTAGCGCGAGATCACCGGCGCAATGTGCAACCGGCCAAAACCCAAGGTGGCATTGACTCGCAGCAAGCCTTTGGGGGTGCCTTTCGACCTCGTCAGAAGCTGGTCGAGATCGGCGATGTCACCCAGGATCCGCCGCGCGTGCTCCAGAAACACTTCACCTTCAGGCGTCAGGCTCATGCGGCGTGTGGTGCGGTTGACCAAGGGGAGGCCCAGGCGCGCCTCCATCTGGGCCAGGCGCTTGCTGACGGCCGGCGTGGTGATGCCGAGTTCCCGCGCCGCCGCACTGAGGCTGCCGCAGGAGGCCAGAGTGGAAAAGAAGCTGAGTTCTGCCGGTTGGATGCCAACGGTCATGGCGGGGCCATTGTTGAATTCAGGTTAACGATGGCTTGAATCCAGGCGCGCGTAGCGGCCAAGTCCAACTCCTACAGTGCACCCACTGCACCACCCACCACTGAGACAGGAGACACATGATGAAGACCTATAACATTGCCACGGTTCCCGGAGACGGCATCGGCAAAGAAGTTGTGCCCGCGGCCCAGCAAGTGCTGGAAGCGCTGGCGGCCTCGAGCCGCACATTCGGTTTCGAGTTCGAGAGCTTCGACTGGGGCGGCGACTACTACCGCGAACATGGTGTGATGATGCCAGAAGATGGACTGAACGCCCTGCGCGGCAAGGATGCGATCCTCTTCGGCTCGGCCGGCGATCCGGACATCCCCGATCACATCACGCTGTGGGGCCTTCGCCTGAAGATTTGCCAGGGCTTCGACCAATACGCCAATGTGCGCCCGACCCGCATCCTGCCTGGTATCGACGGCCCGCTCAAGCGCTGCGGCGCCGACGATCTGAACTGGGTCATCGTGCGGGAGAACTCCGAAGGCGAATATTCCGGCGTCGGCGGCCGTGTGCACCAGGGCCACCCGATCGAGGCCGCCACCGATCTGTCGATGATGACCCGGGCAGGGGTCGAGCGCATCATGCGCTTCGCGTTCAAGCTGGCCCAGTCCCGGCCCCGCAAGCTGCTCACGGTCATCACCAAGAGCAACGCCCAGCGCCACGCCATGGTGATGTGGGACGAGATCGCCGTGCAGGTTTCCAGGGAGTTCCCGGACGTGACTTGGGACAAGGAACTCGTCGATGCGTCGACCGCGCGCATGATCAACCGTCCGGCCTCGCTCGACACCATCGTCGCCACCAACCTGCACGCCGACATCCTCAGCGACCTGGCTGCGGCGCTTGCCGGCAGCCTGGGCATTGCGCCGACCGCCAACATCGATCCGGAACGCCGTTACCCCTCAATGTTTGAGCCTATTCATGGGTCGGCGTTCGACATCATGGGCAAGGGCCTGGCCAACCCGGTCGGCGCCTTCTGGTCGGCCGCGCTAATGCTCGAACACCTCGGCGAATCGGAAGCGGCCGCCCAGCTGATGAAGGCGGTGGAGAGCGTCACGGCAAACCCCGTTCTTCACACCGGCGACCTCGGCGGCACGGCGAAGACCGCCGACGTGACTGCAGCAGTGTGTCAGTTCCTCACTGGCGCAAAGTCCCTGGCCGCCTGATCGCCTCCACCGGCGCATTGCGCGCCGGGTTGGGCGAACACATCCACAAGAAGATAGGCGGCGCTGCTCCAGTTGCAGCGCCGCCGTGTCCACGCACCTGCTGACGATGACAGCGGTGGGGCGTCGGTACGCACGTTAGGATGAGACCTCAATGAATCCGATGGAAATAACCCTGCTGCTGCTGCTTTTCGCCGCAGTCATGTTTGTCTGGGAAAAGATCCCGCTGGCGCTGACTTCGATGATCGTCTGCCTGACTTTGGTATTGACTGGCGTGCTGGATACAAAAGTCGCATTCAATGGCTTCGTCAATACAAACGTCATTCTATTCGTTGCAATGTTCATCGTCGGTGGAGCGCTGTTCGAGACCGGCATGGCGAACAAGATCGGGGGGCTGGTAACCCGCTTCGCCAAGACCGAGCGCCAACTGATCATTGCCATCATGCTCATCGCGGGTCTGCTGTCCGGTGTGCTCTCCAACACCGGTACTGCGGCCGTCCTGATCCCGGTGGTGATCGGCATCGCGGCGAAATCGGGGTTCGCCCGTTCCCGACTTCTGATGCCGCTGGTCTTCGCGGCGGCCATGGGCGGAAACCTGACCCTGATCGGTGCCCCCGGGAACCTGATTGCACAAAGCGCACTGCAACAGATCGGCCAGGAGTTCAGTTTCTTCGAGTACGGGAAGATCGGCCTACCCATGCTCCTGTGTGGCATCGCGTTCTTTGCACTCTTCGGCCATCGGCTGCTTCCGGGCGGTAACAACACTGCCGATCCGTATGACCCCTCGCATGCACCCAAGCTCGACTACTCGGATGTTCCGAAGTGGAAGCAATACACCTCGCTTGCAATCCTGCTTGCGACTATTGCCGGGATGGTATTCGAGCGCAGCATCGGCATCCCGCTCCACATCATCGGCTCGATCGGCGCGGTCCTGATCGTCCTCACCGGGGTGCTGACGGAAAAGCAGGCCTACAAGGTGATCGACTCGCTTTTGGCGGAACGTTGTCGCTTGCCACTGCGCTCGAGTCCACCGGCGCCGGTGCGGCTGTCGCAACGAGCATCATGGGCCTGCTTGGCGATACCCCATCCCCGGTCCTGCTCTTGGTTGTGATCTTCGCGATTGCCTGTGTGCTGACGAACTTCATGTCCAACACGGCGACCGCCGCGCTGCTGGTGCCAATCGGACTTTCGATCGCGGCCAGTATCGGTGCCGATCCGAGGGCAGTGCTGATGGCGATTGTGATCGGCGGCTCGTGTGCCTATGCAACGCCCATTGGCATGCCTGCCAACACGATGGTGCTCGCGGCAGGTGGTTACCGCTTCATGGACTACGTCCGGGCGGGGTTGCCCCTGATCTTTGTATCCGGTGCCGTCAGCATTCCGCTGCTGCTCATCTTCTTCCCGTTCTTCCCAAGCTGATCAACGTACAGATCACACATTCAATCTCCGGTCGCCCCAGGCATGGGGCGCCCTCACCCGACCGCCCATTCCCCCAAAGGAGCGCGATATGCAACGAGAAACCGAAATAGCGGCCCTCACCGATGTGATGGCGAAGTTCACCTCCTACATCGGCAAGCGCCTTCCGAATGACGTCAAGGACAAACTGGCCGAACTGCGGACATTCGAGACCAACCCCCTCGCGAAAACGATCTACATGTCCATGGCCGACAATCAGGAGGCTGCAGACAAGCTGGACAGGCCGAGCTGCCAGGATACCGGCGTCATCCAGTATTTCATCAAGGCCGGTGCAAGGTTCCCCTTGCTGGGCGAACTCGAGGACATCCTGCGCAATGCGACGCTCGGCGCAACGGAGATGGGCCCGCTTCGCCACAACGCCGTGGAGACGTTCGACGAGAAGAACACCGGTACCAATACCGGCTCGAAGATTCCCTGGCTGGATTGGGAAATTGTCCCCGACGACGACTCCGCACTCATCGACGTCTACATGGCGGGCGGTGGCTGCACCCTCCCGGGAAAGGCCACCGTGCTGATGCCGGGAGAGGGCTACGAAGGGGTCACCGATTTCGTGTTCGATGTGATCACCTCGCGCGGCGTCAACGCCTGTCCTCCTTTGCTGGTCGGGATTGGCGTATCTACGTCGGTCGAAACGGCAGCACGACTTTCCAAGCGCGCGATCCTTCGCGAAGTGGGCTCCCACAACCCGAACGAGAACGCCGCAAAGATGGAGCAACTGCTGGAGGAAGGCCTGAACGAAATCGGTATCGGGCCACAAGGGCTGACCGGCAACAACAGCGTGATGGGCGTCAACATCGAATCCTCGGCGCGCCATCCCTCGACGATCGGCGTCGCTGTATCGACCGGTTGCTGGGCGCACCGCCGCGGAAAGATCCGCATCAATGCCGACCTGTCTTACGAAATCATCTCCCACAAAGGAGCAGTGCTGTGACCAAGAAGATTCTTACCACCCCCATCAAAAGCGAAGACCTGGAAAGCCTGAACGTCGGTGACACGGTCTATCTCACCGGACACCTGGTTACGTGCCGCGACGTCGCCCATCGCCGGCTCATCGAGCAGAAGCGCGAACTGCCGGTGGACCTGAAGGGTGGCGCGATCTTTCACGCCGGCCCGATCGTGCGCAAAAAGGATGACGGAAAGTTCGAGATGGTGTCGATCGGGCCGACGACGAGCATGCGGATGGAGAAATTCGAGCGCGAGTTCATCAAAGAAACGGGCGTCAAGCTGATTGTCGGCAAGGGCGGCATGGGGCCCGAGACAACCGCCGGGTGTCAGGAGCACAAGGCCGTACATGCAATCTTCCCCGGCGGCTGTGCGGTGCTTGCGGCGACCCTGGTAGAGGAAATCGAGCGGGCCGAATGGCAGGACCTGGGCATGCCCGAGACCCTTTGGGTGAACCGTGTGCGGGAGTTTGGTCCGTTGATCATTTCGATCGATACCAAGGGCAACAACCTGATCGAGCAGAACAAGGCCAGCTTCAACGCAAAGAAGCAGCCGGTCATCGATCGGATCAAGCGCCAGGTAGGTTTCATCAAGTGATCGTTCCGGTCGCCCTTGTCCGTTGCGCAGGCCGAGTTCCAAGCTGACTGACCGAGTAGGAGGTTTACCGTGAATTCGATCAAAGATCCGAGGCAACTGCTGCGCCGCATGTTTGATGCTGCGGTCGCCAGCGCGCAGCCGGCGCGGTGCATACCACTACACCTGCCGGCGTCGCCGGCCGGGCGCTTGGTGGTCATCGGCGCCGGCAAGGCTTCGGCGGAGATGGCCCGGGCCGTCGAGGCCTACTGGCCGGGCGAATTATCCGGCCTGGTGGTAACCCGCTACGGCTACGCCGTGCCGTGTGAGCGGATCGAGATCGTTGAAGCCGCCCACCCGGTGCCCGACGCCGCAGGGCTGGCCGCTGCGGCGCGGATGCTCTCGGTAGTGGAGGGGCTGTCTGCCGACGATCTGGTGCTGTGTCTGATCTCGGGAGGAGGTTCGGCCCTGCTGCCGCTGCCGGCGGAGGGACTAAGCTTAGAGGACATACAACAGGTCAACCGCGAGCTGCTGCGCTGTGGCGCCACCATCGGCGAAATGAACTGCGTACGCCGCCACCTCTCCGCCATCAAGGGTGGGCGCCTGGCGGCGGCTTGTCACCCGGCCCGGGTGGTGAATCTGTTGATCTCGGACGTACCCGGCGACGACCCCATCAACATCGCCTCCGGGCCCACCGTTCCCGACCCCACCACCTGCGCCGATGCCCTGGCGATCGTGCGCCGCTACGGTCTTGACCTGCCGCCAGCCGTGCTCGATCTGCTCGAATCCGGGCGCGGTGAATCAGTCAAGCCCGGCGATCCCCGCCTTGCGCGGGTGCAAACCCACATGATCGCCGCCCCCCAGCTGGCCCTCGAAGCCGCGGCGGCGGTGGCCTGGGAGGCGGGGCTGGCGGCCCACATCCTGGGTGACGCCATCGAAGGTGAAGCCCGTGACGTGGGCAAGGTGATGGCCGGCATTGCGCTGCAGGTAGCCGACCGCGGCCAGCCCTTCACTCCGCCCTGCGTGCTGCTCTCCGGGGGCGAGACCACGGTCACGGTGCGGGGCCGCGGCCGCGGAGGGCGCAATGTCGAATTCCTGCTCGCGCTGGGCGTCGCCCTGGACGGACATCCCGCCATCCACGCCCTGGCGGCGGATACCGACGGGGTGGACGGCCAGGAGGAGATTGCCGGCGCCTTTCTCTCCCCCGACAGCCTGGCCCGCGCCTGGGCCCAGGGCCTTCGGCCCCGCGAGGCCCTGGCAGATAACGACGGACACGGCTTCTTTGGCGCCCTGGGCGATGCCGTCGTCACCGGCCCGACCCTCACCAACGTGAATGATTTTCGCGCCATCCTGATCACCCACGAGACGGCTGGCCGCCACAACAATTAAGGAACCGAGACATGCACCGCATCCGCAACGCCAAAATCGTCGCCACCCTCGGCCCGGCAAGCACCGACCGGGCCACCATCCGGGCGCTGTTCGACGCCGGCGCCGACGTTTTTCGCCTGAACTTCAGCCACGGCAGCCACGAGGATCACAAACAGCGCCTCGACACCATTCGTGCCATCGAGCAGGAAACGGGTCGTCCCGTTGGCGTGCTGCTCGATTTGCAAGGCCCCAAGCTGCGCCTGGGCACGTTTGCAAAGGGGGCGGTCCAGCTCGTGGAGGGAGCCGCGTTTCGCCTCGACCTGAACCGCGACCAGCCCGGGGGGCAAGAGCGGGCGCCGATGCCCCACCCTGAGATCTTTGCTGCCCTGGAAGTCGGCACCGATCTACTGGTCGACGACGGACGGGTGCGCCTGCGGGTCGAACGCTGCGGCCCAGACTTTGCCGATACCCGGGTCATCAACAGTGGCACGGTGTCCGACCGCAAAGGGGTGAACGTCCCTGGGGTAGTGCTGCCCTTGTCGGCCCTGACCGCCAAGGATCGTGCCGATCTGGACTACGGCCTGACCTTGGGCGTCGATTGGATCGCGCTTTCCTTCGTTCAGCGCCCCGAGGACATTATCGAGATCAAAGCCATCGTCCAGGGCCGTGCCGGGATCGTTGCCAAGCTGGAGAAGCCGGCGGCCATCGGCAGCCTGGAAGCCATCGTCGCGGAGAGCGACGCGGTGATGGTGGCCCGCGGTGATCTGGGCGTCGAGATGCCCCCCGAGCAGGTGCCGGCGATCCAGAAGCGCATCGTCCGTGCCTGCCGCAAGGCCGGCAAGCCGGTGATTGTCGCCACCCAGATGCTCGAATCGATGGTGGTCGCGCCGGTACCAACGCGGGCCGAAGCATCCGACGTGGCCACCGCCATCTACGATGGTGCAGATGCAGTCATGTTGTCGGCCGAATCGGCTTCCGGTGCCTATCCAGTGGAAGCAGTGCGCATGATGGACAGCATCATTACCCACACCGAAACCGATCCGCATTACCGCGACGCCCTCAATGCCGGATGTCCTCCGCCCCGCGTCGACATGGCCGACGCGATCGGTGCGGCCATGAGCTGTGTGGCCGACGTGCTGCAGGTAGCGGCCACGGTGGCCTACACCAGCTCCGGCTATTCAGCCCTGCGTATGGCCCGGGAGCGGCCCCGGGCGCCGATCATCGGCATGACCCCGCGGCTTGTGACGGCCCGCAGGCTGGCCTTGGCCTGGGGAGTGCATCCCGTGCTGTGCAGCGATGTCGCGGATGTCAGCGAAATGAGCGAGCTGGCCTGCGATACCGCACAAAAGGAAGGTTTCGGCCAGGCCGGCCAGATGATCGCCATCTCGGCGGGCATGCCCTTCGGCACCTCTGGCACCACCAATTTGCTGCGCATCGCCCGGATCGGCTGATGCCGCGGTCGAGCAACGCGCGCATCACCCACCAGGCGTCACCAAATATGCAGATGGAGAACACAGCATGGCATTGATTCAGCAGGTTCGCGGCTTTGAAATCCTGGATTCCCGCGGCAATCCCACCGTCGCCGCCGAGGTGATACTCGAAGGTGGCGCCCGCGGTTTCGCCGCCGCCCCCTCGGGCGCGTCCACCGGCGCCCGCGAAGCCCTGGAACTGCGCGACGGCGACCCGCATCGCTACCTCGGCAAAGGCGTTCTGCAGGCCGTCGCCCACGTCAATGGCGAACTGAACGCGGTACTTCAAGGCTGCGAGGCGGCCGACCAGGCCGGCGTGGACCAGCGCATGATCGACCTCGATGGCACCTCCACCAAATCGCGCCTGGGAGCCAACGCCATCCTCGCCGTGTCCCTGGCCTCGGCCAAGGCGGCGGCCGCGGAGGCTGGCCTGCCCTTGTATCGGCACCTGGCCCAGCCCACCTGGCCGGTGCGCCTGCCTGTGCCGATGATGAATATTGTCAATGGCGGCGCCCACGCGACGAACAGCGTCGACATGCAGGAGTTCATGATCCTGCCGCTGGGGGCGCCGAGCTTCTCCGAGGCGCTGCGCTGGGGGGTCGAGGTGTTCCACGCCCTCAGGCTCCTTCTCAAGGGTCGGGGCCTGTCCACTGCGGTAGGCGACGAAGGTGGCTTCGCGCCGGACCTGCCATCTAACGAGGCCGCCCTGGAAGCCATCCTCTCCGCCATCGAGCAGGCTGGCTACAAACCCGGTATCGACATCTACCTGGGCCTGGATGTTGCCAGTTCGGAATTCTATGAGAACGGGCATTACGAACTCGCCTCCGAAGGCAAGCGCTTCGATTCGGCCCAATTCGTGGACTACCTAGCGGACTGGGTGGACCACTACCCGATCATCACCATCGAAGACGGCATGGCCGAGGACGACTGGGCGGGCTGGAAGCTGCTGACCGAACGACTCGGTCACCGCGTGCAACTGGTGGGCGACGACCTGTTCGTGACCAACACCGCGATCCTCAGCGAAGGAATCGCCGCCGGGGTGGCCAATTCCATCCTCATCAAACCCAACCAGATCGGCACCCTCACCGAAACCCTGGCGGCCATCACGATGGCGGACCGGGCCGGCTACAGCGCAGTGGTCTCCCACCGCTCTGGCGAAACCGAGGACACCACCATCGCCGATCTGAGCGTGTGCACTGCTGCCACCCAGATCAAGACCGGCTCCCTGTGCCGCTCCGACCGGGTTGCCAAGTACAATCGCCTTCTTCTGATCGAAGCTGAACTGGGTGCGAATGCGATTTATCGCGGCCACTCAGCGTTCCCGAGCCGCGCCTAGAAGCGATCGCCATCCACCCCCTGCGTTTCCCGCGGCCAGTTGCGTGATGAAAATGCCGTCGTCCACGCACTGGCTTCAGGCCCGCCGCCGCAGGCTTGGATGCATTTCTTCGCAGTGAGCTGGAATAGGATGTGGCTGTAGAACGAATGTCATCAGGGTCGGGCTCGACGGGCGCCAAAGTAGGCCGGATTGATTTCTGCTGATCTGCTCCGAACAGCCCAAAAACCTTCGCTTGCAATTCCGGGGGAGCCCATAGGTCCACAAATGGCCGACGACGCGACGAAGGCGGGGTGACGGTGATCGGCAGCTACCTGAACGGAGCAGTCACCCGAATGGCCGGTGTGCAGAGGCGAAGATCGGCAGCTCCTGGCCGGACTGAGACTTCCAGTTCACACCTGCGCGGGAGCGCGGCAAGCCGACTACGGCTGTCTCGACCCGACCCGTAAGAGACATTCGTGGCCTCGCTGGCCCTGCGGCAGGTCTCTGAGCGAGGCTGCCGTTCAACGTTGAAGCTAAACCCTTCAGTCTGACCTTTCGGCCTCATCGAGGCAGTAGAGCGGCAGCTGTGCGCCTGATGTGATCTACATCGGGAGGCGTGAGGGGCTTGGTGGCCCTGGGGCCCCAGGTCAATTGATGTTCTGAGTAACGCGCACCCACGCCAGCCGTTTAAACCTACTCCGATGATCGGCGCTTCCACGTCTACCGCTGTTTTTCGAAGCCCTGTCGGCACCGAGCACCCGTTCTCGGGTGCAGCGGGCGGATTTTCCCCATCAACTCATCAAGGCTCGCCTCGCCAGACAAAAATTGGCCAAACCGATCAGCGAGAAAACCTGCGCGGCGTTCTTCGCGATCCCCGCGTGTAACGGGCCTTCATTTAGCCCAACTGGCGCTTGATGAGTCGAAACAGGTGCTCGGTGCGCGCGCGGAGCAAGGACATCCTGTCGTTGAAGCGCACCGGGGTTCCTAATCAGCCCTTGTACGGCCCCGCACCGAACCCGATCGGCGCCGGCGCCGCGGCGACCAGTTTCGAGAAGATGGCCGCGAAGTTCTCGTCGCCGTCCTTGGCGGTGGCGCGCGTACCGCTCAAGGGGTCGTCGGCGATGAAACCGGCGTTGGCCCGCGCCCAGTCCTCGGCGCTGAAGTGCTTGCGGATCAGCGGCAGCACCTCGCGCTCTTCGGTCATCATGTGGGTGCGGTAGAACTCGGCGTAGTCGTTGAAGGCGCGCTTGAAGGCCTCGAAGGCGCCGGCGGGGTCCTGCGCGTAAGCCTTCACTGCGGCGTCCAGCACCGCGATGCGGGCGTCGGCCTGGGCGTGCTCGGCTTCGAGGCGGTCGAGCGCGGCGTCGGCATCGTGCGTGCGGGCGCGCAGCGGGCCGAAGAGGAATTCGTCTTCCTTCGGGTGGTGGCGCTTCTCGGGGTAGGCGTCGAGGTAATGCACCATCGCCTCGAGCAGCTTGTGGTCCGGTTGCAGGCGTCCGGCGCCGATCTCGCCGATCATGTGGCGGATGGCGTGGATGATCGCCGCCAGCGACTGGTGTTCGTCCATCAGGATGCGCATCGCGTCCATCGCAGTGTCCTTTTCAGTATTCGTACCGCCCGGTGAGGCGGCTTGGAGGCTCGGTTCGGGGGGCTCGGTTCGGGCGGGATCAGCACCCGCTCGGGTCGCCCCGCTCAGGTCGACAGCATCGCCTGGTGCTTGCCGCCGAAGCCGAGGTAAGCCTCGATCACGCGTGGGTCGTCCGCCAGCGCGTGCGCCGGCCCTTCCATCGCGATCTGCCCGGTCTCGAGCACGTAGGCGTAGTCGGCCACCTGCAGCGCGGCGCGCGCGTTCTGCTCGACGAGCAGGATCGACACGCCTCTGCGCCGGAGTTCGCCGATGATGCGGAAGATCTCGCGCACGATCAGCGGCGCAAGGCCGAGGCTGGGCTCGTCGAGCATCAGCAGCTTGGGCTTGGCCATCAGCGCGCGGCCCACGGCGAGCATCTGCCGCTCGCCCCCCGACATGGTGCCGGCGTGCTGGTCGCGACGCTCCTTGAGGCGCGGAAACAGCGCATACACTTCTTCCAGCGTCTGCCCGTGGTCGCGCTTGCCCATGCGGTAGCGCTGGAAGGCGCCCAGCACCAGGTTGTCCTCGACGCTCATCTCGCCGAAGAGCTCGCGCTTCTCGGGCACCAGGTTCATGCCGCGCGCCACCATGCGCTCGACCTCGGGCACCACTTCGAGCGTGCCGTCGAAGGCGACACGCCCCTTGCTGCCGAGCACGCCCATGATCGCCGACAGCATCGTCGTCTTGCCCGCGCCGTTGGGGCCGATCACGGTGACGATCTGGCCCTCGCCCACGGTGAGGCTGGCACCGGTGAGCGCCTCGACCTTGCCGTAGGACACGGTCAGGTCCTTGACCTCGAGCACCGGGTTCTTGGCGCTGGCGTTGGAAGGCAGGCTACCGGCTTGCGTTTGCTGTTGTGTCATCGCGTTCTCCTCGCTCACTCCACGCCGCCCAGATAGGCTTCGAGCACCGCCGGGTTCTTCTGGATCTCGTCCGGGAGGCCCTCGGCGATCTTCTGCCCGAACTCCATCACCACCACGCGATCGACCAGGCCCATGACGAAATCCATGTCGTGCTCGACGATCAGCGTGGCCATGCCTTCGGCGCGCAGCCGCTTGAGCAACTCGCCCAGCGCCTGCTTCTCCTTGAAGCGCAGGCCGGCCGCCGGTTCATCGAGCAGCAGCAGGCAGGGGTCGGCACACAGCGCGCGCGCGATCTCGAGGATGCGCTGCTGGCCCAGGGCCAGGCTGCCGGCTTCCTCGTACATGTGCGCCGTCAGGCCCACGCGCTCGATCTGCCAGGCGGCTTCCTTGAGGATGCGCGCTTCTTCCGCACGGTCCAGGCGCCAGGCCGAGCTGAGCACGCCCTTGTTGCTTCTGAGGTGCGCACCGATGGCGACGTTCTCGAGCACGCTCATCGTGGGCAGCAACTTCACATGCTGGAAGGTGCGGCTCATGCCCATGCGGGCGATCTCGCGCGAGTCGTGGCCGGCGATCGGCTTGCCCAGGAACAGCACCTCGCCCGAGGTCGGGGTGTCGACGCCCGAGACCTGGTTGAACATCGTGCTCTTGCCCGCACCGTTGGGGCCGATCAGCGCGAGGATCTCGCCCGCGCGCACTTCCAGGCTCATGTTGTTGTTGGCCACCAGGCCGCCGAACTTGCGCGTGACGTCCTTGGCCTGGAGGATCAGCTCGCCCGCCTTCGGGAGCGTGCGCCGCGGCAGGGTCTCGGCGTTGGCGTCGATCGTCTTGTGGATGGCGCGCATCGGCACCAGTTTCTTCAAGATCGGCCACACGCCCTCGCGCGCCCGGTGCAGCACCAGCACCATCAGGATGCCGAACACGATCATCTCGAAGTTGCCGCTCGCCCCGAGCAGGCTCGGCAGCCAGTCCTGCAGCCACTGCTTGAGCACGGTGATCACGCCCGCGCCGACGATCGCGCCCCACACGTAGCCGGCGCCGCCGACCACCGCCATGAAGAGGTACTCGATACCGATATGTACGCCGAACGGGGTCGGGTTCACGAAGCGCTGCATGTGCGCGTACAGCCAGCCCGAGGCACAGGCGAGCAGCGCGGCGATGACGAAGATCACCATGCGTGCCCGCGCCGTATCCACGCCCATCGCCTCGGCCATCACCCGGCCGCCCTTCAACGCGCGGATGGCGCGGCCTTCGCGCGAGTCGAGCAGGTTGTGGGTGGTGAGCATGGCCACGAGCAGGAAGGCCCAGATCAGGTAGTAGATCTCGCCGCCGTCGTCCATCGTCCAGCCGAAGAGGCTGATCGCCGGGATGCCGCTGATGCCGGTGTGCCCGCCCAGGCTCTCCATGGTGCCGAAGAGGAAGTACAGGCTGATGCCCCAGGCGATGGTGCCCAGCGGCAGGAAGTGGCCCGAGAGCTTGAGCGTGAGCGAACCGAGGAAGATCGCCACCGCGGCGGTGATCAACAGGCCCGCCACCAGCGTGAGCCAGGGCGAGGCGCCCACCCAGGCGATCCAGGATGGCAGATCGGTGGCGGTGGTGAGCGCGGCGGTGGTGTAGGCCCCGAGGCCCACGAAGGCGGCCTGGCCGAAGCTGGTGAGGCCGCCGACGCCGGTCAAGAGCACCAGCCCCAGCGCGACCATCGCGTACAGGCCGATGTAGTTCAACAAGGTGACGTAGTACGGCGACAGGATCGCCGGCACCAGCAGCAACAGGGCGAGGAAGGCCCCCAGTACCAGACGGTCGGTTCTCATTCTTCTTCCTCCACGTGACGGCTGGTGAGCGAGCGCCACAGCAGCACGGGAATGATCAGGGTGAACACGATGACTTCCTTGTAGGCGCTGGCCCAGAACGAGGCGAAGGCTTCGAGCAGGCCCACCACCAGCGCGCCGGCCGCGGCGAGCGGGTAGCTCGCCAGGCCGCCGATGATGGCGGCGACGAAGCCCTTCAAGCCGATGAGGAAGCCGGTGTCGTAGTAGATGGTGGTGATCGGGGCGATCAGCACCCCGGACAGCGCACCGATGAAGGCGGCCAGCAAGAAGGTGAGCTTGCCCGCGAGCGTGGGCGAGATGCCCATCAGCTGCGCGCCCACGCGGTTGATCGCGGTCGCGCGCAGCGCCTTGCCGTAGAGCGTGCGCTCGAAGAACTGGTACAGCGCCACGATCAGCAGCACCGACACCACCAGCACCCACAGCGTCTGCCCGGACACCATCAGCGGACCGAGCTCGAAGCTGGCGTCACTGAAGGTGGGCGTGCGCTGGCCTTCGGCACCGAAGAACAGCAGGCCGAGGCCGACCATGGTGATGTGCAGCGCCACCGAGACGATCAAGAGGATCAGCACCGGGGCGGAGGCGATCGGCTGGTACATCAGGCGGTACATCATCGGGCCCATCGGCACCACGATCGCCAGGGTCAGGATCACCTGCAGCGCCAGCGGCAGTTCATTGGCGGGCAGCGCGGAGAGCACACCGGCGAGCGCCAGCGGATACGCCAGGTTCCAGCCCGCCACGCCCGCGGCGCGCTGCATCTGCCCGGCCTTCAAGGCCTTCGCGCCATCGAGCACCGTCACCAGCACGCCCATCGCCACCAGCAGCCACACGGTCGCCGGCAGCGCGCCCGACTGCATCATCGCCAGCGTCAGCGCGCCATAGGCGACGAACTCGCCCTGTTGGATGAAGATCACCCGCGTGACCGCGAACACCAGCACCAGGGCCAGCGCCAACAGCGCGTAGATCGCGCCGTTGGTGATGCCGTCCTGGCCCAGGATCAGTGCAATTGACATGTCCATGGAAAAGCCTCGTCCCGGCGATGAAGCGCTCACCGCCGCATTTTTTAAGGATGCTCCGGGAACCCCGGACAAACGCGCGGCGGGACGCAGGCGCCCCGCCGCGGTTTAGGGATGCTTACTTGACCAGCGCCCAGGTGCCGTTCTTGACCGTGATTAGCTCGCGGCCACGGACGTCGAAACCGCTGTGATCGGCCTCGGTCATGTTGTACACACCCTGGGTAGCAGCCATCTCCGTGGTCTTCTCCAGCGCGTCTCGCAGGCCAGCACGGAACTCGGACGTGCCGGGCTTGCCCTTGCTGGCCGCTACCGGAATTGCTTTCTCTAGCAGCAGCCCGGCGTCAAACACGTTGCCGCCGAACGTCGCTGGTGGAACGCCATAGGCCTGCTCGTATCGGGCGATGTAGTCCTTCGCAATTGCCTTGGACGGGTGGCTGTCGGCAACTTCGTCGACAACCAGCATGAGACTGGCAGCGAGAATGGTGCCCTCGACCTTCTGGCCGCCAAGTTTGAGAAAGTCAGGCAAAGCAGCACCGTGGATCTGGTAGAACTGCCCCTTGTAGCCGCGTTCTACAAGGGTGGTTTGCGGTAGAACAGCGGGTGTTCCTGGTGCAGCAATCAGGACTGCATCAGGTCGCGCAGCCATCACCTTGAGCGCTTGACCGATGACCGATGAATCCTGGCGCGCAAAACGCTCGTCGGCCACCACCTTGATTCCTTTCTCGGCTGCGCCTTCCTTCACGACCTTGGCCCAGTTCTCGCCATACGGATCGGAGGTGCCAATAAAGCCGAGCGTCTTCACGCCGGCGCCGGCCATGTGCTCGAGGAGCGCCGCAGCAATCAAGTCGTCATTTTGGGTGGTCTTGAACACCCACTTCTTCTGCTCGGTCATCGGCAGCACGACCGACGCCGTGCCGACCGGGGCGAGCAGCGGAACGCCCGCTTCGGCCACAAACTGGATCACGCCCATCGCGTTGGGCGAGCCAGATGGTCCGATGATGGCGTCCACATTGTGTTCGCTGATCAGTTTGCGCACCGCTACCACCGACGCGGTCGGGTCGCTGCCGTCATCGAGCGCGATGTAGTCGATGGTGTAGTCCCCCACCTTCTTGGGCAGAAGCGCAACTGTGTTCTTTTGCGGAATGCCGACCATCGCAACGGGGCCGGTCGCCGAAGAGACGACCCCAACCTTGACCTGCGCCTGTGCGCTGCCAAGCAGCGACGCACCCAGCAACAATGTTCCCATAATTTTGCTGTACTTCATTTGCTCTCTCCTTTGGTGTGAAACGAATTGGCACAGCGGTTCATGCCAGCGCCGCCCGCGCGTTCTTCAACATGCCGCCAGGTATGCGTAAGGCCCGGCCGATTGCACGTTCGATCGTTGATTGACGTGGAAAGGGACGATCTGCTCGGCCACCCCTACCGTGATGTGCTTATGCCGATCGCCGTGAGGCGGGTAGACCTCAGCGCCCCAGCGACTTGGCGGTAAGGCCCCGCATGCCGAAATCGGTGTTGGCGATATCGAAGAACATGATGCGGACGGGTTCGGCCGGAATCCCCAGGGTCTCCTCGATGGCTTCGGTCACGCCGGCAATCATTGCTTCCTTCTGCGCAGGGCTCCGGCCGGCAATGAGAAAGGCGTGCACGGTCGGCCCGCCGGGACCGGCATCGGCGACGGTCGCGAGGGTCTCTCCACCGACACAGATGTGCGCTTTCGGAAGCTCAATCAAAAAAATGCGGATCGACGCCATGGGAGCGGCGAGGCTTGTCTCCACGACCTCGCTCACCCGGCGCAGCAGGCGTGCTTTCTGCTCATCGCGAAAGCCCTCGACGAGATAGATATTCAGATTGGGCATGTTCGTTCTCTAGTCCCTGTTTTTGCGCACGGCCCGGCGGATGGCCGAGGTGTCTGCGGCATGCGTGTAATTAGCAAGGTGTCGCGCCAGGCGAGGTCCGCTCAGTTATCCATTCCGCGAACGCGGCACCCGCGACGCATGAAACCGGTGTGTAATTGAGGGGCGGCGTCCGGCACAGAGGTCGGTTCGTACTTGGTGCTTCGAGCTCGTTTCTCAGTTGGA